>Ga0224501_10000135_pt1 | contig 74591 bp, 64 predicted proteins | sample SF_Oct11_sed_USG_4_FD_169105 | JGI IMG/M metagenome (GOLD analysis project Ga0224501, IMG submission 169105) | Sediment microbial communities from San Francisco Bay, California, United States - SF_Oct11_sed_USGS_8_1 | ecosystem: Environmental > Aquatic > Marine > Sediment | place: USA...
GCATACGGGCACGCTGAATACATGAACATCCTACAGCAAGCTACGGATATTATTCAATTTATCGGGTATCCTAGCGCCTGCGGTTCGTTCCATGGCCAGGTGCAACTGCGCATAATGTATATTATGTCAAATTAGTTTCACACGTAAAAAGTTACGTTATTTTTCAATTGGTATTTTGACAAATGTCAGGTTCTTTATTATCAATATAGAAAAAGATAACTACGCGGTTCGTGATATCGGGGTGGTATCATGGGTCTCACCTCGCACGGTCATGGGAAGAAGTTACAACTACAACAGGACAGGATGACCCGATCAATGGCTACAAAGAAAATTCACAATTCTGCTCAAACCGGATCCAGGCTTGGCGATATCGGCATGGTACTCATGGTGACACTGATGAGTGTCGCTGCAAACCTGCCCGATACATTCGAAATCAACTTTGACAAACGTTACCTGCTCGCGGCATTGATGGGAATTGTCGGTGTTTCGCTGATCAAGTACCTGAAATTTGCCCTTGTTCTGGTTGTTGTCGTATTGGCGGTGGGCGCCAATCTTCCCGAGCATATGGCCAGTGAAATGAACGTGAATCAGAACGTTATGTTGTTTGCGCTGGTTGCGATGGTCATCGTGTCCCTGGCCAACCATGCGTTCAAACTGCCAACGGGGCTTGAACAGACTCGCAGCCAGACGGATCGTGGTCCTGGTGGCTCGGCGTTATACGGCGCAATTTCAAAAGGTCGCCTGTCTACCGTCAAGGCCATTCTGGACCAGGGCGTTAACGTCAATATTCGAACACCTTCCGGTCAGACGCCGCTTATGTTCGCTTCATACAAGGGGTTCGGCGATATTATTCAGCTGCTGATTGACCGTGGTGCCGATATTCATGCGAAGGACAAGGACGGCAAGACTGCGTTGAATTTTGCAACGCAAAAGGGCTATACGCGGGCCGTAGACTTACTGCGTAGCTCCGGCGCGCAGATGTAAGCCCGCCCTGCTGCGCGGTCATTTGGTCCGGCTGAATCATTCCGGGCATCCAGAAAATCTTTATAAGAATATTGGTGCCCGGGGCCGGAATCGAACCGGCACGGTGTTTCCACCGAGGGATTTTAAGCTATTTGTGTCTTAATTTTCGCCTGTTAGCAGTTTTTTTAACTTCCTTTAAAAACAATAAGATAGTCTCCTTTCCCTTGCGCTATTGTTTGACAAAATTAGTGGTTATTCGCTAGAGTTGGACCTCAAGTGTCTACACTGTGTCTACACCAAGACGCGAAGGATCCAAATTGGCCACCAAACGACTCAACAAAAGTTTTGTCGACACGCTGTCTACACCAGCCCCAGGGCCTGGTGGCAAGAAGACGCAAAGGTTTTTTCGGGACAGCGCGCTCCCCGGCTTTGGGCTGCGAATTACTTCGGGCGGGGCCAAGTCCTTTATTGTCGAGAAACGCATCGCCGGAAAGGTCAAACGCATCACCCTGGGCCGGTACGGCCACCTCACGGTGGAGCAAGCCCGCATCGAGGCCCAGAAGCTCCTGGGTGAAGTCGCCACTGGCAAGGACCCGATCAAGGAGAAGCAGGCCAAGCGGGCCCGGGGTGTAACGCTCAAGGAAGCCTTTGACAGCTACCTGCAGACCCGCAAGGACCTCAAACCGCTAACGATTCACGATTACACGCGCTCGATCGAAGGACCGTTTAAAGACTGGCAGAATCGGGCGCTGGCCAATATCACCAAGGATATGGTGGAACTGCGTCATCGGGAATTGGGGCAGCGCTCCCCTGCCCGCGCGAACAATGCCATGCGCCTGCTGCGTGCCATCTTTAACCACGCCCAGGCCAAGTACGAGGACGAGAACGGCAACCCCATTATTACGGTGAACCCAATCGATCGGATCAGCCAGAATCGGGGCTGGTACGAGGTCAAACCGCGTCAGACCTTGATCAAGGCCCACCAGCTGGGCGACTGGTATGCGGCCACGGAACAGCTCAACAACCAGACCACCCAGGACTATTTGCGGTTCCTGCTGTTCACCGGGCTGCGCCGGTCCGAAGCCGCCGGGCTGAAATGGAATGATCTCGACTTTAAAGACAGAACGTTCACGATCAAGGAAACCAAAAACAAGCAGATCCATACCCTGCCCTTGTCGGATTATTTGTTCGACCTGCTGAAACGACGCCATGACGGCGCAACGTCGATATTTGTATTCCCCAGCAATACCGCCCGGGGCCATATGATTGAGCCCAGGACCGCCGTCAGCCGGGTGTCGGAGCTGTCCGGGGTGCCGTTTACCCTCCATGACCTGCGCCGGACCTTTATCACCATTGCCGAAAGCTTGGATATCGCGGGTTATGCGCTGAAAAGGTTGCTGAATCACAAGGATCCGAACGACGTCACGGCCGGATATATCGTCTCGAACGTGGACCGGTTGCGTGAGCCGATGCAACGGATAACGGACTTTATTGTTGAGCATTGCAATGACAAGAACAGCGAGGAAACAAAAGCATGCTAAAAGCCCCCATTCGGCTACTCGTTACACTGTTTTTTTGCTTTCCAATAGCAACTTCTCAAGCTGGCTATGAATCTGTATTTGATAGTGAGCTTGATAAAGCGGTCACCAGGAATTCATTAATCAATGCGATCGAAAAAGACGATTATGAAGCAGTAGCAAAGATACTGGATTCAGGAAAGATAGACATAAACTTCACAACCGAAAAAGGCGGTTCGGCAATCATCTACGCGGCCCGTAAAGGGAATCCAGGAATCATAAAAGCACTTGTTTCAGCAGGTGCGGATGTAAATCACAGCACTAACGCTGGCAATACCACGCTAGCGTATGCCATGTCGGGCACAAAGAAGAATGCATACCAGATAGCGAAACTCTTAATAGATGGCGGCCTGGATGTGCGCGCGAAAAGAGATCCGAAAAATATAGAAGTCGATCCACCTGTTACTGCCGCCGTCCACAAAGGAGACGCCAAACTGGTGCGCCTGTTTCTCAAGAACGGCGCGGATATCAATGCCAAAGATTATCGTTTGTGGACGCCTCTTGATATTGCTATCAGGACAGGAAAGGCGGAAATGGCGAGAATATTAATTGGACACGGCGCGAAGATTGAAACGCTATTTATAAGCAACTTGTTTGACGGGTGGCCACCCATAAAATACGCGTATAAACAAGGCCACCATGAAGCCGTCTATGTCGCAAAGAGAGCAAAAAATGGTTTTATGCCCCTCGATATTCACTCACATTTTGACGAGCAACGGAAAATGGCAGAGGCGCTATACGAGCTATCGGGTACCAGAAAATATTCTATTGAGGGCCATAATTTTAATACGTTGACTAATGCGCTCTATGAAGACCCGGGAGTAATACTTCGGTATGAGGGAAACAACACAAAAGAACAACTGAATTTCTTCAATAAAGAGCAGTTACAGAAACTGAGGAATGCCATCTTTGCCCGGCATAACTATGCGTTTAAAACTGAAGAATTGCGGGCTTACTTCACAGAATTGTTTCCGGGTTACAGTGCTACAAATAAGAACGTGAAACTATCAAAGTCTGACAAGGATAATGTGAAGTTTATTCGTGATATTGAAGCAACTAAACAGTAAAACAACCGTGGAATACCTTCAAAGTAGCTTCAAAATACCTTCAATTGACCTTCAAAATAGCTTCAATTGACCTTCGATCTAGCTTCAGAAGCGGCAATTGGGGGTTTGAAATTGGCTCAAGTGGTTATCTGGGAGCCAAGGAGTATTTGTATGTTGTTGTATGAAATATTTGATTACTTCGATCCGAAATCAGGTCCGATGCCCGATTATTTTGAAGATCATTTCGGGTTTGTTGCAAAGAGAGCTCGCACTGTTCTGATGAGTCGAAACAAAGAATTCATACTTAATGCTTACGATATTCTCGAAGCAATGTATGACGAATGCGGTCCCTGGAAGATGGAAGCGCTAGAGAATGATGGTCAACCAGATTATGAGTTGCATAAACATTACTTAGAGGGTGATGCGCAATATTCAGTGGCGTATGATTTTGTTCACATGATAATTGGTGAATACGATCTTGTTAGTGAAGAATCCCTAAAGCATCCGACATGGCCGGAGATGCTCGCAGTAATCGCGCTGGCAAAGATTGCTGAGGCACATTGGAATATTTCTCAAGTCTCATCTGAAGAGCAAGACATCGGTCACGAACTTGATGCGATTGATTCCTGTGGAATACTCCTGTCTGAAGCAACTGATGCAATCGCTATTGCAGAAGGACTGCAATATACCGAGGATATGATAGAACATATTGACAGATTAGATAAATTGACAAGTGGTCCGAGCCGAGGAGGAAAAAAACGGGCAGAGAACTATAAGCCTTTAAGGGGCTATGTCATAAGTGAATGGCTGGAAAGGCATAAGAATATAAGTGTCAGACAAGCTGCTATAAAAATATGGAAGACTGTCCCGGACGATCTAAAAGACCTAATAAGCACAGATGACCCGGAAAAACGTCTCGAGAAATGGATTGGGATATACAAGAAACAATTTAATCTGAAATAGTTATCATGCTCGCCTAAATGTACCCGTACTAGCGCGGGTATACCTCTAGTAGCGGCGTCATTCCAATCGCCCTCAAAGACATTTATATATTTCCTCATGTTCGAAACTGCATGAGGAAATACACATGGAAACAAGACTACTCAATACCCAACAAGCAGCCCAATATCTGGGCGTAAGCAAAGCCTTTTTGGAGCGTGATCGCTGGGCTGGTGCTCGGATCCCGTTTGTCCGGATCGGCTCCCGGTCAGTTCGCTACACTCAGGAAGCTCTGGACAAATATATTGCGGGCCAGGTCCGCATGAATACTTGCGATCTCAAGGCCGGGGGATCGCATGGATGAGGGGCCGATATATAGCGATCTAAACCCCCGCCCGATTCCCAGGCAGATCCAGGGAACCCGGACGATACCGGTTCCCCTGCTCGGTCGCCCTCTGGGCGGTCCAGGGGATGTGGGCTTTATTGAGCGAGCTCTGACCAGGTCTCCGGCAAGGTTCCGGGAGGATATCGCCCGGGAGTATGAGCGCCTTTTTAAAACCAAAGGGCGACAGACTGCGAACCTGTATATGCTGGATATCGGAAACGACTTCCGATCTCACAATATCTTGCTCGCTGGAGATGATGATTATATCCGGTCCTATGCGCGGCAATGCTCGCAGATGTGCCGGGGATTTTGGCGTCAATCCCGGGACCTGGTTCACGCCTATAGCATGCAGATAGCTTACGCAGCCGAGAAAGGCATTAGTCCCCCGCTCCCTGACCGTAACCGGGTATTGAGAAGCCTGGTTCGTCGGCTTGCCTGTGAGAAGTGGTGGCGCCGGGCACTGCGGGCCACACGAGCGCAACTGGTCGAGGGTCACGCGATTCGGCTTGGCCTCGTGCATGCTCACAAGCAAATCTACGCCAGTGATGAAACCGTTTACCGATGCCGGCAGCAAAACGCCCATAATCGGGATCTGCTGGCATCGATGGAAGCCGTCAACGAACTGGATCAGTGCTACACACTGGAAGAGCTGGCCGAGCTTTCAACATCAAACCCAAAGATTCGCCGGGCTGAGCTAATGGCCAGGATGGCCGGGTTTGAATTACTCGCTGATTCACTCCGTCACATCGCAGAGTTTTACACATTAACAGCCCCGGGACGCATGCATAGGTACCGGTTCTGTTCTGGAACGGGTACCGGTCCAGCAAGGTTAAAGCCTGTATGTAACCGGAACCATGATGGCTCCAACCCCCGGGACGCGAACCGATACTTGTGCCGGGTCTGGGCACGGATCCGGGCCAAGCTAAAGCGCCAAGGCATCCCCATTTACGGCTTTCGGGTCGCCGAACCGCACCACGATGCCACGCCCCACTGGCATTTACTGCTATTCATGGCGTCTGAACACCGGGAAGCGGTCCGAGGAATTCTCAGGCATTACGCATTGCAGGACAGCCCGGACGAGCCAGGCGCGCAGGAGCATCGGTTCAAAGCCGTTGAGATCGACAGGCGCAAAGGAACGGCAACCGGTTATATTGCCAAGTACATTTCAAAGAACATAGACGGCGCTCATCTGGATCATGGAGTTTACGGAGAAGACCCTGTTAAAGGTGCTGAGCGTGTTAATGCCTGGGCTAAAACCTGGGGTATCCGGCAATTTCAGCAGATTGGTGGGCCACCTGTTGGCATATGGCGTGAACTGCGACGCATCCCCAGAACAAAGCAGGACCAGGAATCCGACAAGGACCCCTCCCTTTTGGATCGGGCCCGGGACGCTGCAGACCAGGGCGATTGGGCCAAGTTCGTGCTTTTAATGGGTGGCCCAGATGCATTGAGAAAACACCACCCTATTTCACTGGCTAAGCTACACAGCGACGCTGAGGGCTTTTATGGGGATCCTGTCGGGGAATCGGTATTCGGGGTTTCTTTTAAAAGCGAGACCTTTGAGACCCGACCTCACACCTGGACAATTCGGTCCCGAGCCCAGGTGCAGTTAAAAGAAAGTCCTTTTAAAAGGGGCTGTACGCAGCAGTTTGAAACCGGTCTGTTTAAAGAACGGCCGCTTCCCTTGGAGTTCTGTCAATAACTGTACGCAATTTAACATGCCGCTCCAGCCCATATATGTCCGCTATCGGCCAGTAGCGGACATTAATCCATGGCTTATACAGCTACATGACTATTATCTTCTCTTTCGCCTACTAGAAAAGAATAGCTGCGTGACAAAAGGCCAATCTCGATTATACCAAGCAATAGCCAGGTTGCCCCAATTAGCAATAAATTCAAAGTTGAGAAACTATCAGGAAATAGGTCTAGAATTAGTTCTGTAATAATCGGGGGAAGACTAACCAGTAATGTTAACCTCCAGCCATTTCCCCTTGATAAGCGCCATGACCACGCTGGAGTTTGTTGACCAATTCCAATTGCACATGAAGGCAATACTAAAGACCAGCGCGATATAATGTAGTATATTGGAATAATAGCGGGATAACCGATTATTGTATTTAACATATTTTCTTGTTCAATAACTGCTTCATCAATAGAAAAAGAAATCAATGCAAATGGTAGGTACAATATCGCTGCTAAAACTATAAACAAAATCCACCACGCACCATATTCAAGCTCATTCCCCGTCCAATGAATATATTTTCTGTCTTTTACATAATCTTTACCAAGAATGAAAATTCTGTGGCATCCGACTATTGCCATAAGAAGAGACAATGTAAAAATGAACCATAATAGTGCTAATACAAACATGCCTAGAACATTATCAGCACCAAGCAAGTAGGAAAAAGAGAAGAAATGATGGTAAGAAATCAGTATCGTGCCACTAATTACTGCTGGTGCGCCTACCTTTAAAAAAGCAACAGGGTTCTGAAAAGGCACCGATACCACCTGAAAAAAGATATCTCTAACTGGTAGTTTTATTGTATCCATATATCAAAATCTATATGCCCGCTTTGGGTCGTTAGTGGAAATTAATCAACCGCCTACAACCTGAATAACTATTGAAACACATCTTGGTCGCATGAGTATACTGTTGAAAATTTGTCGGCTCCCTGACCCCCCCCTCCTTGTGTCTGATATCCGTATACCCATCCAGGACAGCCACAAACTGTCCTATTTGGGTCGATTTCTGCCACATGATACATCTCCCCAAAGTGGTCATCTATATATCAATGTGTTTGTCAGAGCCCCATTTAAGGCCATCATCAACAGTCTTGTATTTTGACACGCCTAGGTAGCTCAAAAATACAATTGGTAATGCTATTGCATAAAATACAATATTTCCAAACCCAACGAATAAGGCGATGAATGGAAAGATAAGCAACGCAAGAACGAATCGTAACTTTCTTAAGTTGGCACCATCTTCATCCTCGCATAAAGTCACCCCACAGCTATCACAGACGAACGTACTGTTTTCATGGCTCAGTCCTGGTTTTAGCCAAGATTTACAATTAGGACACGATGGCATAATGAAAATATGATGTTCCCTTTATCTGAAAAACATGGCTACAAACTTTACAAAGCCCAGCAGCATTCGTCCATATCTTGGACAGTTGGTGTCATTCATGTCTACGCAATTCTGATAGGTGTCTAACACTCCATATAAAAGCAGTCCTACGACTATTGCTCCGATAGCGTTGATAATTTTATTGCTTCTCTCGTATTTCGCTCTCCACTTGTCTGCTATCTTAGCTTGCTTCCCTGTATCGCCTTCTTCTGCTGCAAAAATATATATTGATCCGCAGTTTCCGCATTTTGACGTGAGTGGATCACCATTTTTACTGGTATAACCGCAATCACGACATTTATATTTCATGCTTCATCTCGTATTTCGCGTCAACAACGAATGACTGCTTTGGGTCGATTCCAGCCGAATTGAGCCCTGGCTGGAATCAGGCGCCAATAACTCCAAAAATATTTGGCCCTCACCCTTCATAAAGGAAATCCGATATTTCTGATTACTTCAATCTATTCAGGACCATAAATATTTCATAATGGTCTATCAGTGCGAAAACATTCTTTCTGCGCTAGGTTCATTGTTTTAGGTAATAACTGAATTCTAAATCCACCATATTATCGTCTTAATGGTGAAGCCATGCTTAAGTATGAGTGTTTCATTACCAAAAATTGACGAGTACGAGATATAATGAAACCAAATACACCAGCGTGATGCTAATGATTTTCCATTGGTCCGTTTGCCAATAAAAAGATGCTGAATCTCTTCTCCTTGCGCCCTTCTCAATTTGAATCTTGCGCGTTGTTTTGAATGCAAGCCAGGCAAAACCGCCGCTCAGACCAAGCAATATGAAGGGAAGATAAAATAGACGCCTTAACTCCTCTTTGGGTGTCTCTATAGTGTCTGGAGGAAAAATTAGAGTGAAACTGACATTTCCCGCGGCTGCGATAAATAATAACGCCAATAGAATCTCAGTCAGGAGAGATATATAGAGAAAAACAATAAAAGCCCTGTTCAAAGATATTTCCTTATCCCGTTCTGGTAGATCAGAATCGAATAATAAAAAGTTGTCAGCTAGCCTGAATTCTGTGTTTCATTCGCCTAGCTCGTTCTTTTTCTCCAAATATATAGATTGATCGTCTTGATTTGGCCTTTTCAGTAAGCATGGATATAGACTAAATAATGCATTAACTACAGCAGCGTTTGCCGTATCTGGCTCGCTTGAAGCTTTCAGCTTCTTATCGTTTAGCTGCATGATCGCCAGAACATTCTTCTGCATTTCCCAAAAAGTATTTTTGCCTTCCGCTGACGATATGCATGAGGGCGAAATGAATTCTCCAGTGTCAATGGCTCTGGTAACGAAAATCCCGCTCATGGCACCCTTAAGGACGCCCATGCAGTATCCAACAACTTCCATTTGTTCTGGCTGAATATTCTTTTGGTGGACAATAGAGCATTTTTCTATGTACTCATTTACACTCCAATTAAATGCATGCACAATGGATGTGCCGAGTAACATGGTGAAAACAAAAAGCGCTCTGATCATGATATCCTCCCGCGAAAACTATGTTCTGCCACCTCTTAATATTTTTGTTCACCACTATTCGGACTTCCTAGTCGTACAAATCGTTGGTACTCGGATGCGACAACAATTGGACCAAATAGGGGCACAAAGAATAGAATCAATATTAAGCCAGAGTGCTCATCAATCCTTTGTTCCCGAGTGCCAAAATAATAGAGAATAAAAGCTGTACATAAAAGCCATATCGCTATCCATAGCTGAAATATTGGATATTTCTTTATGTATTCTCCAAGCGTTACACCTGGCTCGCCGTACCCATATGCTTCGTCACCCAATAGGCTTCTGATCAATAGCGAGGGTGCTAGTAATATAATAAATAGCCAACTCCAGTTTGATATCACCCATTCATAAAATAGTGTTCCCCCAAATAGGAGCGCCAAAACAAACCACCACGAAGCTACTAATGTTCTTTGTCTTTGATTCATGGTGTTTTGAACAAATTCTCACTGATCGTTTTTTAGTGATTCACTACAAGCATTAATTCTAGCCAATATCAATCGAGTCCGACCCTTTTGGTTCTTATCAATCGAGTCCGACCCTTTTGGTTCTTAATGATACTCCAAGTATTATTTTGGATGCCAAAAAGGCAATGATGATATTCCACCATTATTTATAACTATTGCTACACTTTGAGCCGCGCGTGTAACCGCAACATAAAAACTTGCTGCCGGTACAGGTTCTAGCTGTTCTCCAGACTGAATAAATTTAGCAATACCAGCTGTTGGTATAATAAGAACACGCTCATGTGTAGAGCCCTTCGAAACTTTAAAGTTCATATAATCTAGATCAAATGCTTTTCCAGAGCTTGCACTGTGACGCAGGCATTGTGGATAAAACATTGCAATATATTCGTTAACGTGATCAGGGTGCACAAGAAATACACCATCATGACCAGTGATTATGTTATTCTGTGACTCTGTTGTTGGAAAGGTCCATGTTGAGTCAAATATCGTATCTGAGAAAGCCGCGATACCCGGATTGCAGCGCCATGTGGTGTTATTTTCTATAATCTCCAACAAGCCACTTTTCTCTCGATCACGAAACCAGTTGATTGCCTCAGCGTAGGAATACTTCTTATTCTTATTGCTTCGTGGGTTTGTCGCTAGAACCGACTGCCTAATATCGCCAACCATATGTATATCTAATGACGACCTTAATAATACGTCAATTATTTCCCAATCATGCGCACTTAAATCCTGCGCCTCATCAATCAATACTTCATCATAAATGCACTCAAGGCGATGAATAAGTGCTCCTTTACTTTCATAGATTAGCTCATGTGCTAAGCGACCTATCTCACATGCATACACAAAGTGTTTTGAATCTAAAAAACGCCTTTCTCCTTTTGCAAAGCGATTAGGATATCCCTCAAAGTTGAATCCCTCTACTCTTTTTCCAGGAAACTTAAAAGGTATGAACGGCCGAGCAAAATCTCGCATTAAAAACGTAAACCAACCAACTACTTGAATACCAGGGTGGTCTCCAGCATAAACAGAGAGCCTTTCAAGTAGTTCTGCCTGATTATTCTGAGTGTAGGTTACTACTAATGCACGCTTGTTTTGTGGTAGCGATGCACAATGCTCTACTATTCCTTGAGTCTTACGTGAGCCAGCAACCGCAAGAGTCAATTTATTTGCCATGGATAAACTCAGCTGCAGATTTCATATAATCAGGTGGAGATATTGTTTTATTCGAAGATGCTATGCGGATAGCACATTCAGTCTTCTCACGCTTCATCCACTTATCAAGGTCAGCATGCTCTTCTATACCCAATATCTCCCGCAGATCACTTTCAGCATTAAAGTTAGCTAGTTGCGGCTCAAGCGTTGTTCCATGCTCTACATCTCCAATGAAAAGTTCGCGTTTTTCTTTGGCCAGCCATTCTTTTACTGGAGTTCGCAACTCATCTGGGTTAAAGCCATCATTGTCTCGTAAAACTGCAACCGTTTTATTAAGCGATGCACAAAGTTCTAAACAGCGCTTATGTGATAGACCCCGCATACTTAAAACATCAATTCCACACTCCATTGGTTTCTTCTTATAAATGTCGTGAAATATTCTTTCAAAAATTATTTCGTCTGATGGGCCTTCAACTAGCACAATTTTATCGGCCAATACTAAACGAAGCGTGTCGTAACCAGGTAATTTTTGGAAATATGAGACAGTATCTGGTTTGAGCTCGGGCAATTTATTCACTTCGTTTATTGCCATTAATAGAAGTGAATCAAGTCCCAGTCTATTTAGAACAAATGAACTGTGAGTTGTAATAAATATTTGCTGCTGCTCACCAGAAAGCGACTGCATGCGTGCCAATAAAGTAGCAAGACTTGTATGAGTTAGATGATTCTCTGGCTCTTCTACCATGACGAAATTGGCTCTGTCAGAATGCTTATTCATGGCGAGAGATATTTTTATGGCTGCTTGCTGTCCTTGCCCAGACATTGAAAATGGAACTTTGTCTACATGTGGCGTTACTGAGGCTTCCCATGAAGTTCTAGAGCTCTGATCCATTGCAAGTGAGATCGGTCTATCATGCAGTGATGCATGAAGTTTTCCAATACGTTCGTTAACAGACTTGAGTGTGTTACTTGACATTGAAGCCTTTACTTCACGATATGCAAGTGAGATAGAGGCCCGCTCAGGCGGGTCAAGATGTTCTCCAAGAATGTCTCGTAGGTGATAATCTACTCCAATTGTGGTTCTCACAGTCCTGGAGTCAATTATGGCAGTTGATAACTGTCGAGGCCGACTCGTGATTTTCTTATCAGCAAACGTACGCCAATCATCCATGTAGTATTCGATTGGAAGAATTTCTGACGGGCTTTCGACCCATTTCGCAAGATCTTCAGCATAATCAGGATTAGGTATGATTCGCATAGCAATTCCTGGGCACGCTAAAGTCGGTACCTCACTGTTTATTGCCCCGCATAATTGTTGCAATTCGTCTCGATTATCGAAAAACAATTCAATTCGTATTTCTGGAAAAGCGGCATGCTCGCCATTAATTCGTTTCTTTACGAAATTCTCTACTATTGCAGTATTGAATAAATATGGATTTAGTACTTCAGAGACTCTACGCCCGTCGATTCGACCCGTCAGAGCTAGTGTGATCGCCTCCATTAAAGTAGACTTACCACTCTCGTTTGGACCAACGATCAGGTTTAGTTTTGAATTTGGTTCGAAATCTAATCTCTCGTAGATACGGTAGCCGTGGATTTTAATTCTATTAATCAATGTCAGCTATCCCCTATGGTGTATAGAAGTTATATTACATGCTTGCTCTTTTTAGTATCTTTTCTAGCCCAGCCTCAAGAATGCCTGGTTCAGGAAACAGCTTTTTTGAATATAGCCAATTTTTTCTATGACCTATTGAAAATACACCGCTGTATAGCTTATATCCCGGGTATATCCTGAAGTCACCAGAAGATAATATTTCTTTCGCCTGATCTTTCGTTAGTGTCCATTGATGACCGCTTTGTTTTCCAGGCCGTCTGTCATCAAGATAACACTCCAAGCCCATATCAGTTACTTTAAGTTTTGTTGTTTGTGTGGATGTCGAGAAAACCAATAATTCAGAAGGAATAGCTGTCTCTTTACCTTTTGCTTCTGCTCCCGCTGGTTCTGTTTCCTGTACTGGCGTTCTTAGTAATGTTTGATACGCTATCCATGTACCAAGTCCTGCGAATATTGTTGTCGCAATTTTTGAAACTATATCGATTATTTCAGTAAAGCAGGACCAAGACATAAATTTACCTGGAAACTGAGCTCATAAAGTATTATGCAGGATGAGCTGAATAAAAGTGACGTACATGCATACACATAAAGCCGAGTTAGCTATATATCAGATATAGGTAGCCATGGCATTTAATGCAAAAAATAGTTGTCTACACCACGTCTACACGAGATTTTGCCCAACCTGGGCTGATTTTGAGAAGTTCTGTAAGTGATTGTTTTAATTGGTGCCCGGGGCCGGAATCGAACCGGCACGGTGTTGCCACCGAGGGATTTTAAGTCCCTTGCGTCTACCAGTTTCGCCACCCGGGCCTGATTGGCCGGTTCCAGTAAAACCCGGGTGAAATGGCATCGATTGCCCGACCCGGACGGTGTTCTGGACTGGACCCCGTGCAAGTCGGGGTCGGAAAGAGTTGGAGGCCGGGGCCGGAGTCGAACCGACCTACATGGATTTGCAATCCAGTGCATAACCGCTTTGCTACCCGGCCAGGGTGCCCTGTGTTTTCACAAGTATACTCAAAAAAATAGGGGAAGCGGAAAGCCTCCCCTATTTCCGAATCTGGAGCGGGAAACGAGATTCGAACTCGCGACCCCAACCTTGGCAAGGTTGTGCTCTACCAACTGAGCTATTCCCGCGAAGGCGCGTATTCTAAGCATTCACGCCTGACTGTCAAGCACGTTTGCTGCGGTTTACGACTGCCCTTTCAGAACCGGCCAGGCGGCTTTGAGGTAGGCAAGCATGGACCATAGCGTCAACGCGGCGGCAATATACAACAAAACTTCCCCGGTACGAAAGCATGGATGACCGAACCAGGTCAGGTCGCCCACCAACATGACCGGAATTGCGGCCATTTGCGCAGTAGTTTTCAGTTTGCCCACAAACGACACGGCGACACTGGAGCGTTTGCCCAGTTCCGCCATCCATTCCCTGAGCGCGGAAATGGTGATTTCACGCCCCAGGATGACGATAGTGACGACACTTAGTGCCATAGGGCTGATGGAAATGGCCTGGTTCTGGGGGTCTGCAACCAGCAGTATCAGTGCTGCAGCCACCATCAGTTTATCCGCGACGGGATCGAGAAACGCACCAAATGGCGAAACCTGGTTCCATTTGCGTGCCAGGTAGCCATCAAGCCAGTCTGTTACCGCCGCCATGATAAACAGGCCGGCCGCTGCGTCATTGGCCCAGGATTGGGGCATGTAATAGGCGATCACGAATAACGGGATCGCGGCAATGCGGGCCAGCGTCAGGATATTTGGAATGTTTAGCAGCACGTTGGTCTACACCCAGTTTTTGTTGTGATGCGCGAACGTACAGCCGGCTTGACGGCAGTCAGGCGTGCAAGGCATCAAAAATCTTTTGGGCCAGTTCCTGGCTGATACCAGGCACCTTGGCCAGTTCGTTCACTCCCGCGCGGGCAACTTCCTGCAGGCCGCCAAAGTGTTTTAACAGGGCCTGGCGACGCTTGTCACCGACACCGGGAATCTGTTCCAGCGAAGACTGCTTGCGGCTACGCGCCCTCCTCGCCCGGTGACCGGTAATGGCGAAGCGGTGGGCCTCGTCCCGTACCTGCTGAATCAGGTGCAGAGCCGGAGAGTGAGGCGGCAGTATAGTGGCGTCCTTGGCGGGCCACAAGAACAGCCGCTCCTTGCCGGGAATACGCTCCCGACCCTTGGCCACGCCTACCAGGGTAACGTCCACCACCTGCAACTCTTCCAGGATTTCGGCGGCAACGCCGAGCTGTCCCTTGCCGCCATCGATCAAGAGCAGGTCCGGAACGGGATGCTCACCGTCCATGGCCCGCGTATAACGACGTGAAAGCGCTTGTCGCATCGCCGCGTAGTCGTCGCCGGGTTGAATGTCCTTGATATTGAAGCGCCTGTAATCTGACTTGAGTGGGCCTTCAGGACCAAATACGACACAGGACGCCACGGTTTCAGTGCCGTTGGTGTGACTGATATCGAAACATTCAATGCGCTCGGGCGTGGCAGATAACGCCAGGGCATCGGTGAGCTGTTCAAACTGAATGCGCAGGCTGGCGTGCGTGGCCAGGCGCCGACGCAAGGCATCTTCAGCATTGATCTGGGCCATTTGCATCCAGCGACGACCGTCACCACGTTCCGGGACGAGTAGTTGAACCTTGTGCCCGCTTTGCTGGCCCAACGCCTCGGCAAGCAGGTCAGGGTCTGACACGTTTATGCTGATCATAATCCGTGTCGGCACCTGCTTTTGCTGGTAGAACTGCGATACAAACGCCTCGAGGATGTCGGCAGGCAGATCCTGGCTGTCATCGGCAACAGAGAACTTCGGGAAGAACGCCTTGCTGCCGAGATTACGGCCGCCACGAACAAAGCTGGCGCTGACGCACGCCAGGCCGCCTTCAACGGCAACCGCGAGAATATCGGTGTCGCGGCTATCGGTGCCGACAAATTGTTGTTCCTGCACCCGCGTCAGTGCCGCCAACTGGTCGCGAAACACCGCAGCCTGTTCAAACTCGAGGTTTGCCGATGCCTGCTCCATGTGCTGGAGTATCTCGTCGTTCACCTCGCGACTTTTGCCTTCCAGGAACATGGTAGTGTGGCGCACATCGTCGGCATAATCCTTGTCGGTAACCAGGCCGACACAGGGTGCCCGGCACCGTTTGATCTGGTACTGCAGGCACGGTCGCGACCGGTTGCTGAAATAGGAATCCCGGCACTGACGTACACGGAACAGCTTCTGCAGCAGGTGCAGGCTTTCCCGGGCTGATGACGATGACGGGTATGGGCCAAAATACCGGCCTTTGCCTTTCCTGGCACCGCGATGGTATCGCAGCTCGGGGAACACGTGATCCGACAGATAGATATAGGGATAACTCTTGTCGTCACGAAGCAATACGTTGTAGCGCGGATTGAGCGACTTGATCAGGTTGTTTTCGAGGATCAGGGCTTCGTTTTCGGAATGGGTAACCGTGATCTCGATATCGACAACTTGCGATACCATGGACTGGATGCGATTGCTCAGGCCGCTGGCGCGAAAATAGCTGCTCACCCGGTTACGCAGGTTGCGCGCCTTGCCTACATAGAGAATGACCTCATCAGCCCCGATCATGCGATAAACGCCCGGCAAGGCCGGCATGATTTTGGCCATCTCTCTTAGTGCGTTGATATCCCCTGCTTCAACCATTCTGCTTCAGGATTTTGTCAATGTTGCTAAAAACATCGTGGAACATCTTTTCGGTCAGTCGCCGTGTCTGCGTGTTGTAGCGACTGCAATGGTAGGAGTTCACCAGTGTCAGCTGCTCCAGCTTGTGTACGGCGTTATGGGCGAACCGGAATTGTGACTGCTTCAGATCAAGCGCACGCAACACCGCCTTGTGAGCGATATTGCCCAGGGTCAGCAGCACCGCATTTTTTGGCAGCGTCGCCAGTTCGGCTTTGAAATACGGGTTACAGGTTTTCTCTTCTTCCGTAGTCGGTTTATTGGCCGGCGGCAGGCACTTGACCGCGTTGGTAATCCTGCAACCGGTCAATACCAGGTCGTCATCTGCGGCAATGGATTCGGGCAGGTTCCCGTAGCCGAACTTGTGTAGCGTCTGGTACAGCAGGATCCCGGCATAATCACCGGTAAAAGGTCGGCCGGTGCGATTGGCGCCATGCATGCCCGGCGCCAGGCCGACAATCAGGAGTCGGGCCTTGGGGTCGCCAAATGGGGGCACGGGTGCGGCATGGTAGTTCGGGTAATCCTGGCGGATACCCGTCAGAAACTTGTCCAGTCGCGGGCATTGGCGACAGGCGGGATTAAAAGTGGATTGTTTTGCCATGATTATTTGATATCTTACATTAAATATAGTCTATAACACATTGTTATATAGGAACATTATTCCGACAATATGTCTCATCTCAGCCGCACGGTTTTTGCGTTGTCGGCGCCGCCACCGGCCGCGCCCTGGATTTTGGAATCCAGGCGACCAGCGAGCTTTTCAAATTCCGATCCAAACAATAAAATCAGCGCTCTTTTTTACACAAGCGAAAGCGGAAGACAAACACTAATGAAAATCTCAGCATTTGATATTCGCCCGGGCAATCTCATTGAGCATAACGGAAAGCTGTGGCGTGTAGCCAAGATTCAGCACGTCAAGCCCGGCAAAGGCGGCGCTTTTATGCAGGTGGAGATGAAAGATATTGCCAGCGGCTCCAAATTGCATGAGCGTTTCCGCTCTGAAGACAAGGTTGAGAAGGCCCATGTTGAAGCACGGGAAATGCAGTACCTGTACCAGGATGGAGAAAGCCTGATATTTATGGACAACGCCAGCTACGAACAGGTAGCGATTCCGGTAGAGGATCTGGAGGCGCAAATGGGCTACATGTTGCCCAATACTGTCGCCGTGGTGACTTTTCACGGCGACACTCCCATCGGACTGGATCTGCCCGCTTCCGTCGTCCTGGAAGTCGTGGAAACAGAAGCGGCCATCAAGGGTCAGACGGCTTCCGGATCCGGCAAACCTGCCAGGCTGGAAACCGGCATCACTGTGACTGTGCCCGCATTTGTGAACACCGGTGACAAGGTAAAGGTTAATACCGATACTGGCGACTACATGGAACGCGCCTGACGGCATGTAAAAGGGCGGCTACGGTCGCCCTTTTTCTGTTTTGGTGTCAGGCTGCGACAGTGTGACCCTGTCGTACAGGCAGCCATAAGACTACAGTTGTGCCCTTTCCTTCCGCGCTGTGTATGACAATATCGCCCTTGTGTTGCGTCATGATTTGCTTGACCGTAGGCATGCCCAGTCCGACACCAAAACCCTTGGTTGAAAACAACGGCTCAAATATCCTTTCCATGTTAGTGGCCGGTATGCCATTGCCGTTGTCGGTTACGGTAATTTCTATTCGGTCGTTACGCAATGCTGTTGCAATCCCCAGCTTCGGTACATAGCCTAGCCCGATTATCTCGGACATTTCCTGTATGGCCTGGCACGCATTCTCTACAACATTGATTACCGCGCGCTGCAGCCGGTTCTGATCTATATCCGCCAGGTATCCATCAAGATCGTATTGGGTATTGACGGGTATTGATTCCGGAATCTGCATTTCATCAATTATGTAGCCCAGCCAGTTGTCCAGCGCTACGGGTTGCAGGCTCAGGGTCATGTGCCGGGTGAAATCCAGCAGCTCGTCTATAATGTGATCACATCGGCTGATGTTGCGGTCAACCCGGTCTATGGCCTGCAACAATCGTTCATCACCATGAGCGCATTTCTTGCGTATTACGTAGATGGAAGGCTTAATGGCGCCCAATGGATTGCGAAGCTCATGAGATACGGTTGCAGTAAGGCGGCCGAGAGTGGCTAGGCGCTCGTTTTTCACCAGTTCTTCGTGAACCAGTTTCAATTCGTTTGTGCGCTCATCGACAAGATCTTCAAGATGATGGCGGTACTTGTCCAGCTCCTGTTCCGTTTTCTTCCTGTCGGTAATGTCTCGACCAGTAAGGTAGAACAGATTGTCCTGAAGACTGGTATGAATGTTCCACTCTATCCAGCGATACTCTCCATTCTTGCAAATGCACCTGTTTGTAATGAGATGCTGGAGTTTTCCTTTTCTTAAATTTTGCGTAACTTCCTTGACTGAGGCAACATCATCCGGATGTATGAAGCTGATGAACCTTCTTTCAAGAATTTCCTTGTCATCGTAGCCAAATGTTCTCCGGAATGACGGATTGATCTTGGTCAGGCGGCCATTCATGTTTCCCAAACCAACCATGTCATAAGACAGTCTGAACATGTTTTCAATCTGTTTTTCGGCGCGTACCTGTTCGGTTATATCCTGGACTGTGCCCACGGATCTCACTGGCTTCCCGTCAACATCAAAGAATGATTCGCATGTCTCACGGACGTGCTTGATCCTGCCATCACTCATTTTGAGGCGATGCGTTATTTCATATGGTGCTTTATTGGCCAGGGAGTCAGTATAAGCCTGGTTGACCATGTCCCGATCATCGGGATGTATAGTGTTGAGAAACGCTTCATAGGAAGCATCGAAACGTGCCTTGTCAACTTCAAAAATTCGAAATATCTCGTCAGACCATTCCAGCCTATTGTTGGTCAGATCAAGCTCCCATGCGCCCACCTTGGCCAGCCTTTGGGCTTCGTTCAATCGTGCCTCGCTGTTACGCAATGCCCGTTCCACAATATTACGTTCAGTAATGTCGTTGAATGTAATGACCGTGCCGATGATCTTTCCGTCCTGAAACATTGGCTGAGACCAGCACTCGGCATGGAACGATTCTCCACTGCGGCGTCGAAATATACCGTTGACAGACAAGGATTCTTCGTCGGAGCGGGAAGCTTTGCAGATGATACATTCGTCCTGCATGTCTTCCCTGTCCTTGTTGACGGCGCTGTGAACCAGAGAATGCATGTTTTTTCCAATAATTGAATTGGCATCCGGGTATCCAAGCAGGGTTGCGCAGGAATTGTTCGCGAAAATGCAAATCCCGTTCATATCTACTCCGTATATGCCTTCACCCGTGGAGTCGAGAATGGTGCGAAGTATTTCTCCGGATTCGTGAGCCTGTTGCTCGGCAAGTCTTCGCTGACTGATATCCTCCATACTTGCAAGCAGGAGCTTTCTGCCGTTCACCTCAATATAGCGTGCTGATACCCTGACAAAGACTTTTGTGCCATCTTTTCGATACAAAGCCTTCTCATAACCACTTTTTGAAGCGAATACTGAAGAATCGAGAACCGGGGACCCGGAAGGAAACAGATCGCCATGATTCAGTTGCAGCTGGTCACTGGCGTCATAACCGAGAATTCCAAATATGGCAGTGTTTGCGTCAATCAATCTGTCCTGCTCGTTAAACAGAGCCAGTCCCGAAGGTGACGAGTCAAATAGCATGCGGTTGTAGTTTTCATTGTCGATAATGCGTTTTATCATCGGCTTGTTAATGCGAAACAGCAAGGCCGAGGCTATGGCAATGACAAGCAATGCAATGCCGAACCCGTACAGCGTCATCCGGATATAAGGCCGCCTGACCTCGTCCATATCAATTTTTGCTACAAGGCCATAGCCGAGCTGGGGTATGTAGGTGTAGGCGGCAAGCACCTCCTTGTTACGGTAATCGTATGCGACAACCGTGCCTGATTTGCCTGATAGCGCGTATTCAACAGGCATTGGTAACGTTGCACCAGCCCCGCTCTTTTCTGAAACAGGGATCCTGTCCGGGTATTGGGATGACTTGTGGCGGGTTCTTTCGACAAAAACAATGTTGTCGTTTTCCAGTCTCGCCAGCAGAAACTCCCCGGTTTCACCGAACCCGCTGTAATTTCGGTGGGCCTCGTTTACCTGGCTAAGGGTGGCGCCTGTTGCCCCCTTTTCATGGTCACTTGCGCTGAAGCTGGCATCAAACCGGGCTACCGCCTCGATCAAGGTGGCCTGGCTTTTAACCAGTGCCAACAACTGGTCGCGCTGCTTCTGGAATGCCGTTTGATACAAGAAAATTGACGTCATCGACTCCAGCAGCAGTACAGCGAGGGAAAAGACAGCTATCAGCAGGAAATTACGTTTGTACAGCGCTTTATGTCCAGCCATTCAGACACCCTGATCCTGGTTGATAAACCAGGTATTTAACAGTTTTCGGTTTATGCAGAATACTCTGTCAACGCCTTTATGGTATCGCCAAAGTCGGAGGAATGATGGTGCCTGGCTGGCACAAATTGCGAATTGTATTAAAAATTTACAAATTTACTGCTTTTGCTGCGAGCAGCGGGGTCTTGGGGTGAAGGGCGAGATAGACCGGGATATGTCAGGATGGCATATCCCGGGCTTAGTGCTAACCGGAAAAACAGGTTGGACTTCTCGTTGCCTAACGCGGCATGTTGCTGCCGTAGAAGATTTCCAGCATTTCTCGCTTGAGATTCTTGGAGGCCTTGCTTCGCTCCTGCGTGGACAGGTCATCAGGATGGAAATTGAAAAAGTAGTTATCCAGATCGATATCCTTGAGCATCATCTTGGTATGGAACATGTTCTCCTGGTACACATTCACATCAACTGCCTGGTAGCGCTCAAGAGTCTGCTTGTCCATGAAGTTCTGAATGGAATTGATCTTGTGGTCGATGTAATGCTTGGTGCCCTTGATATCACGCGTAAAACCACGAACGCGGTAGTCACAAATAACAATGTCCGAGTCAAAGCTGTGGATAAGAAAGTTCAGCGCGCGTAGTGGCGAAATCTTGCCGCAGGTTGATACATCAATATCGACGCGGAAAGTGCTGATGCCATTAACCGGGTGGCTTTCAGGGTAGGTGTGTACCGTCAGGTGACTCTTGTCCAGGTGGGCGACAACGGTGTCCGGCAGTGGACCGGGCGCTTCGGGATTTTCCGGTTCTTCGGTAATCGGTTCTTCAGAGATTAGCATGGTGACGCTGGCGCCTTCGGGCTCATAGTCCTGGTGGGCGATATTGAGAATATTGGCGCCTATTATATCCGCGACCTCTTTCAGAATGTTGGTCAGGCGCTCGGCATTATATTCTTCATCGATATAGGCTATGTAGGACTTTTGTTCCGCCTCGGTACGCGTATAGGCAATATCGTAGATATTGAAACTCAGGGTCTTGGTGAGATTATTAAAGCTCTCGAGCTTCATTTTCCCGATGGGTTTGATCTTTGGCAATTCGTTACTACCTCTTTCTCTGGATTGCGGGTTGCCGCATTGCGGGCAAGGGCCAAATTTTATCCCCAAAGTCGTCGCGGTAAAAGCATTAAACAAGCCGGCTGATGGCTTCAGTGGATTCCTGCCAGCGAGGGTCCCCGGCAAGCGCCGTCCGTGCCAGCACAGGCTTTCCGTGCATGCGAGCCAGTCTAAGCATGCTGGTTGGTTCAGGTTCCCGCCTGTAGCCATCGAGCAACCGTGCGACTTCGTTGCTGTTATTGCACACAAGAGCCATGTCGCAACCGGCATCGATGGCGACCTCGGCCCGGGCGACTATATCGCCGGCCACGGTGGCACCCTCCATTGTCAGGTCATCACTGAATATGACCCCTTGGAAGTTCAGCTCTTTACGCAAGATCTGCTGCAGCCAGACCCGGGAAAACCCGGCCGGCGCCTCGTCAACGCGAGGGTAACGCACATGCGCCGGCATGATTCCTGCCAGGCCGTACTCGACCAGGCGTTCAAACGGTACCAGGTCGTCCATGCGAATATCGGCCAGGGAGCGTTCGTCAACGGGCAGAGCCACGTGTGAATCGGCAGCCACGGCACCGTGGCCGGGGAAATGCTTGCCGGTAGCGGCCATGCCGCCCTTTTTCATGCCGATAATCAGTGAGTGAGCCAGGTCGCTGACCACGTCCGGATCCCGATGAAAACTCCGGTCGCCAATGACTTCGCTGACGCCGAAATCCAGGTCAAGTACGGGCGCGAAACTGAAATCAATACCCACGGCGTTCAATTCCGTTGCCATGAGCCAGCCTGCCATTTCGGCCAGACGCTTGGCGCGCTTGCGATTTTCACCATATATCTCGCCAAAACGGCGCATGGGTGGCAGAACGGTAAACCCCTCGCGGAACCGCTGTACCCGGCCGCCTTCATGGTCGACGCATATGAGCAGGCGCCGCTTCTGTAGCGCATGAATTTCCTTGGCCAGCTCCTCTATTTGCTGGGCTGATTCGAAGTTCCTGCTGAAAAAAATCAGCCCCCCGGTCAGCGGGTGGCGCAACATGTCGCGCTCGTCTTCCTGCAACTGCGTGCCGCGCAGATCCATCATTACCGGACCCAATGCCATTCTAGCTTCCCTCGTCTATGGTTACCGTGGTGCCTGCAGGTACCAGGTCAAACAGTTCGACAACATCTTGGTTTTTCATCTTGATGCAGCCATGGGATCCAGGTTTACCCATCTCGTCGGCATCGGGCGAGCCATGGATGTAGATATAGCGGCGCATGGTATCGACATTGCCTCCGCGATTGAAACCCGGTTCACAACCGCACAGCCACATAATCCGGGTCAGGATCCAGTCACGATCCGGGTGAGTTTCGCGCAGGGTCTCGGAAAACACCTCGCCGGTATCACGACGGCCGACAAAAACGGTGTTGGCAGGCTTGCCTGCACCGATCTTGGCGCGAATATAATGTTGTCCCCGGGGCGTCTTTTCACTGCCGCTGAGTTCGCCAATACCGTTTTTGCCGGTTGAAATGGCATAGGTTTTCATGCGTTGACCATCCGCGAACAGGTGCAGCTCCTGCTTCGAGGTATCCACGACAATCCGATATGTTCCGGTTTCAGTTTGGTTCATGGCAGGAAATGTTTCATGGTCGAAGAAACAAGGCAATGGACTCTACATGACTGGTATGAGGAAACATATCCATGATGCCTGCCTGCGCCATTCGGTAACCTTTCCTGTTGACCAGGACGTTGGCGTCCCGGGCAAGTGTTGCCGGGTTGCACGAGACATAGACAATGCGTTCCGGTCCTGACCTGGCATCAGGCAGTTCCTTGATTGGCTCCATGGCCCCTGATCGCGGCGGGTCCAGCAACAACTTGCTGAAACGGAATCCGTGCCATGCAGGTGGCTGCACTTCTTCATACAGATTACCGGCGCGAAACTCGGCATTGAAAATCCCGTTGCGGTCGGCATTTTCGCGTGCAGCAGCAACAAGATATTCGTCAGCTTCGATGCCCAGCACCTTGCCTGCCTTGCGCGCAATCGGCAGAGTAAAGTTGCCCAGACCACAAAACAGGTCGAGAACATTGTCGTCCTGGTCAAGCTCAAGCATGTCGATGGCAAGGTCGATCATCGAGTTATTGATGTCGGCGTTGACCTGGGTAAAGTCGGTCGCCCTGAAGCGCATCTCCAGGTCGAACTTCTCCAGGCGATAGTTTAACGGCGCAGGCACCGCTGGATAAAGGCAGTGAATGCTGTCCGGCCCCTTTGGTTGCAGCCAGACCTGCAACCCGGTCTGCTTGCCAAATGCGCGTAGCAGTGTGAGATCGTTGTCATTCAGCGGTTCGAGGTGGCGAACAACAATTACTGCTTCATTGTCGCCTGCCGCCACCTCAATTTGCGGAATACGATCAGGCGTGCTCAGGCTGCTGACCAGTTCGTGCATCTTCGGCAATGCGCCGGAAAACCGTTGGTCCAGCACAAGGCATTTCTGCAGGCCGGTTAGATAGCTGGACCGTTTTTCACGGAAACCAATTAGCATACCACCCTTTTTCGGGACGAAACGCGCACCCAGCCTTGCCTTGCGTCGGTAATGCCATTGCGGACCGGTTACTGGCTCCAGCCAGGTTTCGGGCTGACAAAATCCGAGTTGTTCAAATTGACTGGCGAGCAGTTTTTGCTTGGCAGAAATCTGTGCGTCATGAGCCATGTGTTGCAGGCTGCAACCACCACACAGTTCAAAGTATTCACACGCCGGCTGTATGCGCTCGGGAGCCGCGGCCAAGACCTCAATGGTAACAGCGCTGGAAAATTTGCTGCGATCGTGAACCGGTTGAGCAATGACGGTTTCGCCGGGCAAGGCGCCATCAACAAACACCACCTTGCCGTTATTTGTCTCATTATCGTTGCCCTGGATGCGCCCGACTCCGCGGCCATCATGTTCCAGCTCGGTGATGCTGACTTCTACCGGCTCGGCCGGTCTGCGGACCCTGCTTCTGCGTCTTGCCATGGCAGGTTGTTCAACCTTGTTCCCAGGCTTCGAGGAATTCCAGCAAATGGGCTGTGCCGGAATTGCGTAACTCGACCCTGACCAGGTCGATTTCCTGTTGCCACGCGGCTTCTGTCAGTTGACCCTTGGTCAGCAACCAGCGCAGGTACACGAGGTATGTGTTAAGCACGTCTGTTTCACAATAGTTGCGGATATCAATGATGTTGCCATCAATGAACTGGTCGCATACCTTGGAACCGCTCATTCCCATTTTTCCCGGAAGCCCGAGCATCAACGCGATCTGGTCAAGCGGCGCATTGGCTCGCGCCTGGTAGGCGGCCAGTACGTCCATCAGGTCCGTATGGCGTTGATGATAACGGCTGATGTAGTTGTTCCATTTGAAATCACGGTCATCTTCACCTGTATCCCAGTAGCGTCCAGCGACAACGCCGTGCTTTAAAGCACGGTAATGCAGTACCGGTAAATCAAAGCCGCTACCGTTCCATGACACGAGCGTCGGTGTATAGCGATCAATCCCGTCAAAGAAGCGCCGCACCAGTTCCTTTTCGTCCGAATCCGGATCACCGAGACTCCAGACCTTTACGCTGTCGCCGTGGCGGAATACCGCGGAAATCGCAACAATGCGATGCATGTGATGACGGAGAAATTCCGATTCGCCGGTTTCTTCGCGGCGTTTCTGAAACATGATGCTGGCCACATCCGCATCTTTCAGAACCGGGTCAAGATCGTAGAGTTTCCGTCCAAGTTCAAAATCCGGAACGGTTTCGATATCAAAAACGAAAACATTCATTACAGTCAGTACTCCACCCGCACTTCCTGCGCATCTTCCATGACGTGAATGGCCTGGTCCAGCTGGATCTGGTCCGGGTTGTCCGTGGACTGCTTTCGTAATTCGGCAAGCAATTCGGCTTGCTCCAGTATATGGTGTGAACCATCCGGCTTCTGTACATAGGCTGCCCAGGGCACATACTTGGTTAAAGGAAACAGTTGCCCTGGTTTTGGTGAAATATCGATATGAATGCCGGAGATAAATACCAGGAACTTGCCCGCGTAGTCATGGTTCTTGGCTATGGTTCTGAATGTACGATCGAACTCGATCTGCGAATTGATTTGCGCGGCGGCCAGCAAGGGCGATCGTGATGTGACGATTCGTGGCATGCTGTTAAGAAGATTTGCCTCGAGGTGATCGCGCCCTTCTATATCCGGAGCGATGTCCTTGCGATAGTAGAAATACTGGGCTGTCAAACGTGAACCAACAGAAATGGCGGAACCTTCAGCGATTTCCAGGCCAGCCAGGGATGACGCAATGTCGTCGCTGGCAAAATAGGTTCGGGAAGTGCTTTGCGCGGATACCGGTGCAGACAGTCCGCCATCTGTCATGGCCAACAGCCTGTTCAGCCTCAGGAACAGGCCTTCATGCCTGTCGTCCCTCAGCAACTGGTTGTCGATGGTCAGTGTGATCCGGTTACCGGTTTTGCCAATAAAAATATTCTCATGAGCAAAGTCGTATTCGTTCCGGTACCACTGCAAGGTCAGGTCAACTTTTCCGCAAGACGTTGAGTTACAGTTATCACTGGTCTGCAATCGCCTGTACACACCAAAGCTTTTGGTTTCCGGGTCATAGCCGACATGGCATGCCTGTATTATAACCATGGCATCACCATGATGGGCATGCGGTCCATGCCGGTCGGTGGCGACAATGCCGCCAACCTGTCCATGATTGAACGGAAAGGTACCAAAATGCTTGGCGATCAGAATCACCGGGTAACCCTGGTTTTCGTCCGAGCAAAATGCGCGCGATGGCATAATCTTGCCGGTTTCCATGCCCAGTGATTTGCAGAAATTGTACAATCTTGGCACAAACACGCTGTAACGCATCATGCCGTCAAGTTTGAAGTTTTCCAGTGCTGATCCAGTATCCATGACTCTACCGTTTCTCGTACTTGTTGCCTGTTATTCCGGGAATACACCTGTCGACAAATAGCGATCACCCCGGTCACAAATAATGACGGCAATAACAGCATCTTCTATCGACTCGGATAATTTCAGCGCGGCCGCCATGGCGCCGCCAGAAGAGATACCGCAAAATATCCCCTCCTCTTTCGCCAATCGACGGGTCATTTGTTCGGCCTCTTCCTGGGAGACATCAATGATCCTGTCGACAATGCTGGCATCATATATCTTTGGCAAATATTCTTCGGGCCAACGGCGAATACCGGGGATTTGGCTGCCGTCTTCCGGTTGCACACCGACAATTTGTACCTTGGTGCTTTGTTCTCGCAGGTAGGTTGCGGTACCCATGATGGTGCCGGTCGTACCCATGCTGCTGACGAAGTGAGTCAGGGTGCCGTTAGTATCGCGCCATAATTCAGGGCCGGTAGTCTCGTAATGCGCCCGCGGGTTGTCAGGGTTGGAAAATTGATCCAGCACCCTGCCCTTGCCTTCAGTTTCCATTTCCAGGGCCAGGTCGCGGGCACCTTCCATCCCGGCTTGTTCGGATACCAGAATAATCTCGGCACCAAACGCTTTCATGACGGCGCGCCTTTCAACACTCATATGCTCGGGCATGATCAGCTTCATGTTGTAGCCCTTGATGGCTGCAGCCATGGCCAGGGCGATGCCGGTGTTGCCGCTGGTTGCTTCGATGAGTGTATCGCCGGGCTGGATTTCGCCCCGCGCTTCGGCGTGCCGAATCATGCTTAGCGCCGGGCGATCCTTGACCGAGCCGGCCGGGTTGTTACCCTCAAGTTTTGCCAGCAACGTGTTGCTGCTGGCCCCGGGCAGTCGTTGCAGCCGAACCAGCGGCGTGTTGCCGACAAAGGCCTCCAGTGTAGAAATATTCTGTTTCATCGGTTCGTAGTGTACCTGTCAAATCATCGCAATAACAAACAAAACGCCCGATCCGGAATATTCCGTGATCGGGCGCGAGGGGCGTGCTAACCGGTACTGTCTCAGGGAGAGACGGTGATCGAGGTAATCAATACGCAGGAGTTCTGTGCGCTGGTCGCGTCCACTGCCGGGTCAATAAACGTCTGTGAGTCAGAAGCAAAAATCACCCGTGCATAGTTATCTTGCGCAATAATATTTGATGTATCTTCAACAAATCCACCGCTCGGATGGCAATAGCCTGGAGCAATGGCGACATTCTCGACAGAATCACCACAAAGGGCTATGACGGGGTAGTACTGGCCTGCTGGCAGAACCGCCGGAACCGTGTAGGCGACTTCAATTGTCTCTGGCGAATGGTCCTGGTACCGGTCATAGGCATTCTGGCCCACCATTGCGCCAACACCTACTGTTGAGCCTACTGGAGCGAGATCGATAAACACAGATTCGGTGTCACCATCAACCTGTACCGAAATATACAGTACCGATCCTGGCGCAACTGAACTGACGGGAACCCGGTCAGTGGGGGTGGCGCCCTCGATTGCGAAACCTGCGGATCCAGTCAGATCCGGAAAATAGTTTGTCGAAAGTGCTGTGGCGCACAAGTCATCGACGTTTTCATCGGCACATCCGCTCAAAAGGGATGCCGCCAGCGCCACTGCCAAGAATTTGCTTGTTTGCATTACCTGTGTTCCTGCTTGTTGCTTGTCTCGGTAACCTCGACCGTTATTCCGGGGTTCCCGACCTTGTTCCCGATCGCCGGGACCCTGAGTCCGCGCCGAGTATACTGAACAACGCCTTGGTGGTCTATCCGGGGTAATTATCTGAACTAAAAGCAAAAGCCCGGCCGTGGCCGGGCTTGTCACCGAGCAATAAACGCGCTAGTTCACCGACAGTATTGGCATGCTGACGCAGGAGTTGGCGAGGTTGCTGAGATCAACTGATGTGCCGTTATAATTTGCCCGAACATAATTGCTCAGACTGATGATGTCGGTGGTGTCTTCTACGTACCCGGTACCCGGCGAGCAGGTGGTACTGTCCGCGATAACAGATACCAGGTCGGCGGAACACAACAGGATGACCGGGTAGTAGGTTTTTGGTGTGACAACAGTTGGCGCGGGCACGTCGATGCTTACGGAAACTGCGCCACCGACGTCGGCGCCCATGGCTGTGCCAACCATGCTGGTGGTGCCGGTTTCAGCAAATCCGACCATGACGGAAACTGTTTCGGCATCAACAGGAACTGTCACCGTGACCGTGGTGCCGCCTGCCACCGAGCTGGCGCTTAATGTCGGGCCGCCGGTAATATCCGGGCTATTGCTGATGGCCAACGGGCCGTCACACAGATCATCTGCAGTATCGCTGGAACAACCGGCCAATGCGGCAATTGCGATCAGCATGGTAAGCAGGGTTGTCGCCTGGATTTTCATAAAATTTCCCCTTGGTAAACACATTGTCTGGTGTGCCAATAATTCTATTTTTATCGTACATAACGGGTTACGGAAAATCTTTCCGTGGTCACAATTATAATACCATGGGCCGGGAATTACACATGTGAATTCAGGGAATTTCGACCGTTGGCCCGAAACTTGATGGCGCCGGTTCCAGGTGTTCGATTCGAAGCTGTGCAACTATCCTGTTGCGAAAGTCATTTACCTCGAGGCGGAATACAGCGTAAACGCGCCTCAGGTCCGGCACAACGCCGTCCGGGGCCATGCCAAATGCTATGGCTTCGATATCCACACCGCCTTTGATGGGCTGCAGTACCAGCTTAAGGTGGTTGTCTCCGACCAGCCGTTTCGACGTGACTGAAAATTCCCCTTCAAACGCAGGCTCGGGAAATCCCTGGCCCCATGGGCCACTCCGGGCCAGTAGTTCGGCAACCTCCAGGTTGAAATGCTCGGGTTCCAGCTCGCCGTCCGTATACATTGAACCCACCAGGCTGTCAGCATCCAGCAGTACACCGGCAGTCTCTTCAAACGCATCCACAAAGGATTCAAGGTGCTTCACGTCAAGACTCAGTCCTGCCGCCATGGCATGACCACCGAATTTGTGGAGCAGCCCGGGATAGCGTGTTGCCACCCTGTCCAGGGCGTCACGAATATGAAATCCTTCGATAGAGCGCCCTGAGCCTTTGAGTTCGCCGGAATCACCGGGCGCAAATGCGATGACAGGCCGATGAAAGCGTTCCTTTAATCGCGAAGCGACCAGTCCAACTACACCCTGATGCCAATGCGGTTGATAGAGGCAAATGCTTTTTCGATGTTCGTATCCGTCGGTACATTCCTTTAACGCCTTGTCAGCATCGTCCTGCATGGACTGCTGAATCTGGCGTCGTTCAAGATTGAGCTTGTCCAGTGTTTCTGCCAGTTGCCTGGCCTCGGCTGCTGAGTCAGTCAGCAGGCAGCGTATACCAAGACTCATGTCATCAATTCGCCCCGCTGCATTCAGTCGCGGGCCGAGAAAAAATCCGAGATCGGATGTGTTCAGTCGATGCATGGGGCGTCCGGCGATTAAGGCCAGGGAGTGAATACCGGGGCAGCATTGTCCGGCGCGTATACGCGCCAGTCCCTGGGAGACCAGTACACGGTTTATACGATCCAGGGGGACTACATCGGCTACGGTTCCTAGCGCGACAAGATCGAGCAGCATAGCCAGATTGGGTTGCGCAGATGCATCGAAACACCCGCGTGTACGGAGCTCGTGACGCACTCCCAGGAGCACATAAAAGAGTACACCTACACCGGCGAGGGACTTGCCCGGAAAGGAGCAGCCGGGTTGATTCGGATTAACTATTGCCGCGGCGTCCGGTAATTGATCGCCTGGCAAATGATGGTCTGTAACAACAACCGGGATGCCGGCATCGTTGGCTGCGTTCACGCCGTTGATACTTGCAATACCATTATCAACAGTAATAATCAGGTCGGGCGAGTATTTAGCTGCAAGACCAACTATCGCGGGTGTCAGGCCATAGCCAAACTCGAAACGGTTTGGCACCAGAAAATCCACCTGGCCGGCACCCAGCGCTCTCAGTCCTCGCACGGCAACAGCGCAGCTGGTCGCGCCATCGGCGTCGAAATCTCCGACTACCAGTATCTTGTCACCCGCCTCTATAGCGTCGGCGATGCGCTTCGCGGCCTGCGCCATGCCCTTGAGTTGATCGTGACCTGGTAATGACTGCAGTGACATATCCAGCTGTGTCGGGTCGGTGACGTTGCGTGCCGCATAGATTCGGCGCAACAGGGGGTGAAGGTCATCAGGCAGCGTATGCTGTTCCGGTGTTCGTCGTTTGATGTTGGTCATGCACCGGCTTTCCGGTCATCGCTGCGTTGCCAGTAGCTGTGCAATGGCCGCTTTCTTCGCCACCAGCGCTTGAGGCTTGTACGAGAAAAATGAACAGGCTGAACCGCCTCGGTGTAAATCGCCAAAGACTGAATGTGACCGGTCTTTATGTCTTTCAGTATTGGTAAAATCCAGTTATCGAGTATTACCTGCCGATAATTGCGGATGCCATCCATAGGACCGAAGTGAGCCTGGATCAGGTCCGGCGAAAGCACAACAAATGAATTGTGTTCACTGGCATCCCGGCAGTCAGTCCAGCTTGATGGCAAACCTGAAACCGGGATAGCTGCAGATTTGCCAATGCCGCGGATCGAGTCGTCTTCGGAAAAAAACCGCTGCCAGGGAATCCCGGATACATCGGGTCGTTCGCCCTCCCCCCACAGCCAGACACTGTTTGCCGGGTTCAGGCCGATGTCTTCCCGTTGCTGGTTTACCGGTGACATGTGCATGACTGTTTGCATCTCGGTAATCAATTTATGCCAGTAAAGCGCATCCGGTCCGGTTGGCATAAACGCCAGGGTGTCAACACCCATGGCCTGCTCAGTTGGCACGGTGCTGATATGCTGTCGCCCTGGCGTCGTCAATAGCCAGCGCCCGGCATCCAGGATCTGGATGTGCACAGAATCTTGGGAAAAATATGTGTTCAGCTCATTCACCAGCATTTCCGCTTCAGCCCGGGATAACTGGAGTCGCCCCGGGTGATCCAGCACCAGCTTGTCCAGGCTTGGAGCCAGATGCACGGGATCAAGACAAAAACAGCCGGCTTCGCTATCCACCTGGTTTAACGCCAGCGCCCGGCAGGGACCGGCGCCGGCCTTTCCAAGACCGATGGCTGACAGCAGTGCTGATTCGGCAGTATCTGGAAGACGGGCACCGGAAATATCGGCACGTGACAGCAGCGCAGAGAGCGCCGAGTCATCCGTTTCAGCTGTTGTCGTACCGACAATCAGTCCACTAACAAATATTCCGATTCGCATGGCGAGTGACAAAAGCTACAGTTCAGTTTCTGGCAAGTTGGTAACCGGCGCAATTGTACCAGTGATTCCTGGTATATGTTCATTGTACAGGAGTTGATTCCGGTCTCGCGAGGAATCGTCCAGCCGTGTGTTGCGCATCGGGCCAGGCATGCGCCTGCTGTTTTGCTACTGCAATACCCGGGAATCGCGCGATATCGGGCTACAGCCAAGGAATATTTCGCCAACGAACTTGTCATTATCTTGGCCAGGAAGAAATCTGTGGATAATTGCATTTGAGCAGGTCTTGACGTAGATCGTACCGACGCTGGATGCGGGAAACTTGTGTTTGTTGACCAGAGAATTTACAGTGAAAACCGGTGTTTGGCCTGAACGAATCAAAACCCTGACTATTCGCACTCCTTACGGTGAGGACCCTATGAAAACTTCAATTTTCCGAACCCTTTTTCTGGCCGCATCAATGTTGTCTGCGATCAGCGTCCTGGCTTCAGACTATGACAAGGAAAAGCGCTGGGCAGACCAGGTTGTAGATTCGATCATGACTGGCGATGCGGTTTGGCTTGAGGCAAACGGGCACAAGTTTCTCGGCATTCATACCGAGCCGGCAGATTCAGGCAAGACTACAGGTGTTATTATGTTGCACGGTGTTGGTGTACATCCGAATTGGACTGACGTGGTCCAGCCGATTCGAGTCGGTGTTTCAGAGGCGGGTTGGCACACGTTGTCCCTGCAAATGCCCATACTGGCCAACGACGCTGAAATCAGTGCGTATAAGCCACTCTTTCCCGAAGTCTCGCCGCGCATTGATGCCGGTATTGAGTTCCTTAAGGCCCGGGGCATGAAATCCATTGTCATTGTTGGCCATAGCCTTGGTGCGACTATGGGAGGGTATTTCGTCGCTCGCCATTCCGGAACCGAGGTCAAGGCTCTCATTGCCATTGGTGCTTCCGGTCTCTCATTCAAAGATGAAAACCTGGATTTTGTGAGTTCCCTGAAAAAAATCAAGAAACCGGTTCTGGAAATTACCGGCAGCGAAGATTTGCCCGACGTACTGCAAACGATGAAGCTAAAAGCCCAGTCTGCAAAAGATGCGGGCAACAAGCATTACAGGGTCGCCAGAATTGCCGGCGCCAATCACTTCCTCGTTGGCAAGGAAGCGGAGCTGGTTAAAACCATAACTGACTACCTGGAGCAGGTTGGAAAGTAAACGGATGATGCGCTGCTAGCGAAGCGCTTCAATTTTGACAATGTTGCGTTGCTCGAGCCGGAACTCAACCCGGCCGCCAGCAGCGAATTCCTTTTCCAGTACCAGCAACGATCCTTCCTGGTCTTTCAGCAAGGCTTCATGGACGTTGTTATCAATGTCGGTGATGCGAACATAGAAACCGAAATATGCCGGCAAGTCTTCAAGCGAAAACTCCTTGTAGGATTTATCCGGCTCCGGCTCCGACCGGGCTGGCCGCCGGGTTTCTGTTGTTGACTCCCTGGTGTCTGTCACTGGCTCAGGCTGACTGTCTGCAGGAGAAATTATTGTTTTGTTCTCCGCTGTCGCTTCAGCAGCCCCGGGTGTTTGTGTGCCAGCTTCGCTGACTGACTTTCCCGCCTCTATCGCCTGCGCTGCAGGTGTCGCATCACTGCCTTTCGTGTCAGCAGCTGCAGAAGGCACACCTCTTGCAGACGGTTTTCCGGTGATACCGGAATACAGCAACTTGGCCGTGGGCCCCATATTCTCGGGCTTGGTGAGACTGACCAGGTATTTGTGCGGAGGCCAATAACCTTCCGTATAAGAGGAATAAACGATGGCGCCAAGGCCAACAACGATCAGCGCCAGGCCACCACGCGCGAGGCGCCAGTGGCGCATGCAGAAGATCGGGGCAACTATCGGCGCCAAAAGCAGGAACAACACGCCCCACGCGATATGGGCACGAAATGCGCCAACAATAAGCGCAATTAACCCGAATAATACTCCAAGAACACCGAGTATAGCCGCAGCTGCCATGGAAAATCCTTTCCCTTGAAACGATCAGTCCCGGTTATTCTGTATCAGTCACCCACGATTAACAACAAGCTTTCGAATATACGCAGAATGGCCAACTGCGGCTGGCCCTAGTTATCCGTTGTCATGTTGTCCAGAATGGCCTTTTTGACTTCCGCCAATTCAGCCTTGACCTGGACTACCGGTGACGTGCTTTGTTTGATAGCCGTATCCGGATCCTTCAGTCCATGACCGGTCAAGGTGCAGACAATGCGCTTGCCTTCAGGTATCTTTCCAGCCTTTATGTCGCGCAGCGCACCGGCCACCGATGTTGCTGACGCCGGTTCACAGAAAATACCTTCATTTTCTGCCAGCAATTTCTGGGCAGCGAGGATTTCTTCGTCGTCACACTTGTCGAACCATCCGCCTGACTGCTTTTGCGCTTCCCAGGCCTTGTCCCAGGATTGCGGGTGTCCGATCCGTATGGCTGTCGCAATGGTGTCCGGGTTATCGATCATTTCACCCTTGATAAACGGCGCAGCTCCGGCAGCCTGGTAGCCGACCATGACCGGGCGATTATTCACAATTCCGTGGTCTGCGTATTCAGTGTAACCCATCCAGTGCGCCGTAATGTTTCCGGCATTGCCCACGGGCAGGCAATGATAATCCGGCGCGGCGCCAAGTTCTTCACATATTTCAAATGCTGCCGTCTTCTGGCCCTGCAAGCGATACGGATTGATGGAGTTAACAATGGTTACCGGTGCTTCTGAAGCAACTTCCTTTACCAGGCGCATGCCGTCATCGAAGTTGCCCTGAATCTGGATAACAACGGAACCATGCATCATCGCCTGGGCAAGCTTGCCCATGGCAATCTTGCCCTCAGGGATCAATACAAATGCAGTAATGCCAGCGCGCGCGGCATAGGCAGCAGCTGCAGCAGAGGTATTGCCGGTAGACGCACAAATAATCGCCTTGCTGCCCTCTTCTACTGCCTTGGTTACCGCCATGGTCATACCGCGATCCTTGAATGACCCGGTTGGATTGAGTCCTTCGTACTTGATATAGATATCCACGTTCTTGCCAACAAGGCGAGGAATGTTGTTCAGCCTGATCAGCGGCGTATTGCCTTCCCCGAGGCTGATAATACGAGTATCGTCGTGCACCGGCAGGCGGTCACGGTAGGCGTCTATTAGTCCGGTATATCGGCTGCGAAAAGGCATAACTCAGTTCCAGTCTTTGTTCAGTTGTTCCATACGAATGCGCATAATGTCGCCATCAATTGCTTCAAGTGCTTCGATTTGTGCAATCGCGGTATTCATGTCTTTTTCCAGAGTGCGGTGAGTCAGGATAATAATGGGCACGGTGGTGTCGGTTTCGCCCGGCTCTTTCTGGATAATCGCCTCAATACTGATATTGAGCTCGCTCAGAATACGGGTGATATCTGCCAGCACCCCGGGTTTGTCCATGGCCTGCATACGCAGGTAATAGCTGCTGTATACAGATTCCATGGCGAGAATCGGCAGGTCTACCAGTGCGTCCGGCTGGAATGCCAGGTGCGGCACCCGGTTGGTCGGGTCTGTGGTCAGTGTCCTGACAACATCGACTATGTCAGCAACTACAGCTGATGCAGTGGGATCGGAACCGGCACCAGCACCATAATACAGTGTTGGGCCAACGGCATCACCCTTTACCAGTACAGCGTTCATGACGCCGTCAACGTTGGCCAGCAATCGCCGCTCAGGGATAAGGGTCGGGTGAACACGGAGTTCGACGCCATTCTCTGCCTTCCTGGCAATGCCAAGATGCTTGATGCGGTAGCCCAGTTCTTCGGCATAAGCGACATCATCGCGGGTTAGCCGGGTAATGCCTTCTGTAAAAGTCTTGTCAAACTGCAGTGGTATACCAAACGCAATGGCGGCCAGTATGGTCAGCTTGTGAGCTGCATCGATGCCTTCAACGTCGAAAGTCGGGTCAGCTTCGGCATAACCAAGCGCCTGAGCTTCCTTGAGTACGTCATCAAAATCACGACCCTTGTCACGCATTTCAGTCAGGATAAAGTTGCCGGTACCGTTGATAATGCCCGCAAGCCACTCAATCTGGTTGCCCGCAAGGCCTTCACGTATTGCCTTGATGATGGGTATACCTCCGGCGACAGCGGCTTCAAAGGCCACCATAACACCCTTTTCCTGCGCCGCCTTGAAAATTTCGTTGCCGTGTACGGCAATCAGTGCCTTGTTGGCGGTGACGACATGTTTGCCATTTCCTATTGCCTGCATGACAAGATCATAAGCCAGTTCGTAACCGCCAATCAGCTCTACGACAACGTCAATATCCGGGTTGTTCACCACATCTGCCGGGTTTTCAGTCAGCGTTATGGTGGAGGTATTGCAGTTACGTTCCTTGTTGAGACTGCGGGCCGCGGCATGGGTAACCTTGATATCACGTCCGGCACGGCGCGTAATTTCCTTGGCGTTGCGTGCCAGCACATTTACCGTTCCGCAGCCAACCGTGCCCAGGCCCAATATACCTATATTAACGGGTTTCAACTTCTGCTCCTTGGATTAACCTTGCTTCAGCAATTTGCGTATTGAGCGAATCGCCTGTCTTGTTCGATGCTCGTTTTCAATCAGGCCAAAGCGTACGTATTCATCACCGTATTCACCAAAACCGACACCCGGTGAAACAGCCACCTGGGCCTCGGTCAGCAATTTCTTGGAAAATTCCAGTGACCCGGCTTCACGATATTGCTCGGGAATTCTGGCCCAGACAAACATTGTTGCTTTCGGTTTTTCAACCGCCCAGCCGGCGGCAAACAGGCCATTGCACAAGACATCACGGCGCGATTCGTACATCTGCCGGATTTCTTCTACACAATCCTGAGGGCCCTCAAGCGCGGTAATTGCCGCCACCTGGATTGGCGTGAACATGCCGTAGTCGAGATATGATTTCATGCGTGCCAGCGCCGACACCAGTACCGGGTTGCCGACCATGAAGCCTACGCGCCAGCCGGGCATATTGTAACTCTTTGACAACGAGAAAAACTCTACAGCAATATCCTTGGCACCTTTCACCTGCATGATCGACGGCGCCTTGTATCCGTCGAAAACGATGTCGGCGTAGGCCAGGTCATGTACTACCCAGATATTATGTTCGCGGGCGATCTCGACCACTTTCTCGAAGAAATCCAGTTCTACACATTGCCCGGTCGGGTTGGCCGGGAAATTCAGCACCAGCATTTTGGGCTTGGGCCAGGAATTCTTGATGGCAGTTTCCAGCTCATGGAAAAAGTCGCCGCCGGGCACAAGCGGTACATGACGTATATCCGCGCCAGCTATAACAAAGCCGTACGGGTGTATCGGGTATGCCGGGTTTGGAACCAGGATGGCATCACCCTGCTCGACGGTGGCCAGCGCCAGGTGCGCGAGCCCCTCCTTGGAACCAATGGTGACAATGGCCTCGGAATCCGGATCCAGGTCCACATCGTAGCGATTTTTGTACCAGCCACAGATCGCCCGGCGAAGTCGTGGAATTCCGCGCGACACTGAATAGCGATGGGTATCGCCGCGCTGCGCAACCTCAATCAGCTTGTCGACAATGTGCTGTGGTGTTGGCTGGTCTGGATTACCCATGCCAAAATCAATAATATCCTCGCCTCGCTTTCTCGCTGCGGCCTTAAGATCGGTGACGATGTTAAAGACGTAGGGGGGAAGGCGCTTTATGCGCGCAAATTCATCCATTTTGTTCGCGGTACCATAAGCCAGACCTGCGGTCCGGGGTGTAAGAAAGATATCCCGGCGAGCTGCCGGGTTTGCGGTCGAAACATAGCCGGTAGGATGCGCGAAAGTCAATTAGCCACTGCAAAAAAGGGCTTGCAGGCCTGCCGGCAACACGGCATAACGGACACCATCATGAAACTACGCCTCGACGGTACCAGGAAACACCAGAATGTCATCAGCGCTATTTTTGATGACCACATTGTCGTTCGCGATGAGTCGTGCCGAAGCAGTATTATCCTGACTGCAGACAACATGTCCGCCTGGAACCCGACTTCCGTAACTGCGCTCGCTGCCGCCCATATGACCGAACTACTGGAATTTTCGCCGGAAATCGTCCTGATCGGTACCGGCACCAGGCTTGAGTTTCCGGCCATGGAGTGCCTCAGACCATTGATTGATACTGGAACAGGCTACGAAATCATGAACAATGCGGCTGCATGTCGGACTTTTAACGTTCTGGTTTCAGAAGATCGGCGAGTAGTGCTGGGCATAATTTTGCCGGCAATACGCGATTGAAAGAGACCGGATTCAGGCTGGCAGACGACACCGGGTTACCTGGATTGAACGGTTCGCGGGGAAGCCTCAACGGCGAATTAGAATAACGCGTCCACAGTGTAACCGGATTTTTCCAGAATGACGCGCAACCGTTTGAGCGCTTCTACCTGGATCTGGCGAACGCGCTCACGGGTTACACCAATATCGGCACCCACTTCCTCAAGAGTTGAAATTTCCCGGCCACTAAGACCAAACCGTCGCTCCACAACTTCCCGCTGTTTGTCGCTCAGTTCGGCCAGCCAGGTCTGAAGCTGTTCCTGCAAGGTATCACTCTGCATCGCCTCATCAGGCTCCTGGACCCGGTCATCAGGAATGGCGTCCAGCAGCGAACGGTCAGGATCATTATCAAGAGGCGCATCGACTGATGTCACGCGCTCATTCAGTCCCATCATGCGTTTAACATCATCAAGAGGCTTGTCCAGCAGACTGGCCACATCTTCCGGCGTCGGTTCATGATCCAGTTTTTGCGCCAGGTGGCGCGCCGCGCGCTGATAAATGTTGATTTCTTTAAGTACATGAACCGGCAACCGGATGGTGCGCGTCTGGTTCATGATGCCGCGTTCGATGGTTTGACGAATCCACCAGGTGGCGTAGGTCGAGAATCGGAAACCACGCTCAGGATCGAATTTTTCCACGGCACGAATCAGTCCCAGATTCCCTTCTTCTATAAGGTCCAGCAAAGCCAGCCCGCGGTTCATGTATCGCCGCGCAATTTTGACCACCAGCCTGAGGTTGCTTTCGATCATCCTCTTGCGTGCGGCGTCATCGCCTTTCAGCGCGAGCCGGGCGTAATACACCTCTTCTTCAGCGGACAGGAGTGGAGAAAAGCCGATTTCCTTGAGATACAGACGCGTGGCGTCGGCCTGAACCCCGGTGTCGTCGGCCTCGAAGAATCTTTTGTCGACTTCGCTGTCTGAACCGGATTCCGAATCATCAGTTTCGGCTGTCTCGGCTGCAGTATCATCGTCTTCAAGCTCGTCACCGATTACGTCGACGTCATCGATACCAGACTCTGCTACCGGCTCTGTCACAGGCTTCCCCTCTTTGGACTTCCTGGTCATTGATTCTATCCCGATTCCGGCTAACGTCGCGGCAGAAATTTCAAAGGATCTACCGATTTTCCCTTGTAACGGATTTCAAAATGCAGCTTGACCCGGTTGGTTCCCGAGTCGCCCATGCCCGCGATTTTCTGTCTGCTTTGTATCACATCACCTTCTTTGACGTAAATATTTTCGCAATGCGCATAAGCACTTAGATAATCATCGTCATGTTTCACAATAATGAGATTGCCATAACCACGCAACCCGCTGCCCCGATACACCACGGTTCCCGGGGCCGCAGAGACAATCGCCTGTGCTTTTTTCCCGGCAATTTCGATGCCTTTGCGTTGCGCTTTCCCGGAGTATCGACCGATCACTGTGCCAGCTGTAGGCCATGACCAGCGTCCTCGATAAGGTTTTGAGCGCACGGTTTCCGGGCTGGATTGCCGTGATTCAGCCGATTTGGGTTTTGGGGCCCGAGCCTGGTGTGACGATACATCGGTCATGCTGCCAGTCACGTCTAGCGTCTGACCGGGATAAATGCGGTACGGTTTGTGTAGCTTGTTCAATCCAGTCAACCGGGTCACTGACAGTCCGTGGTGTCTGGCGATACTGTAGACCGTATCACCCTTGACTACTTTATACTGGCCGCTGGCGGTTTCCGGGTTGCGCCCGGAGTCAGGTCGAGGTGTGTCACCGGGCGGGCCTAGAGTGATTTTTTGCCCGGGTTTGATCAGGTAATCATTACCAATTCCGTTCCAGGAGGCGAGGTCTCGATAGTCACGACCGGTTTCCCAGGCAATGCTGTACAGGGTGTCTCCCGGTACAACTTCCCGGGTCGGGTTGGCCGGTTCGCGCAAAGATTGCCCTTTGTTTTCTATTGGTGCCCGATTAGGGCCTGCGCATCCGGCGACAAAAATTGTTGCCCATACCAGCACCCTGATCCTGATCGGCAACAATTCAATCACTCCCTGTCAGCCCTGTGCCCGGTTATCAGGGGAACAAAATTGACCTTCTCGAGCAATCTGCAATCAAAATCTTCTTCCAACCGCGTATACAGCAGCAGATCCTGAGGCTCGCCTTGTCGTCCAACCGGAATCACCATCCGCCCGCCCGGCGCCAGTTGTTGTAGCAAAGACACCGGTGTCTCGGTTGCGGCAGCTGCCACCAGGATACCGTCATAGGGCGCATTGTCCTGCCAACCCCAGCCTCCATCAGACAGGGTTGCCTTCACGTTTGTGTAGTTGAGCTGTTGAAATCGTTTTCGGGCCGCAAAATGGAGTGGCTCCAGACGCTCAACGGTAAAAACCTGCTGAACCAGCGGTGACAATACACAGGCCTGGTAGCCACAACCGGTACCCACTTCGAGAACCTTGTTCAGCGGACCGGATTCGAGCAGAGCTTCAGTCATGCGCGCGACAATATAGGGCTGCGAAATGGTTTGTCCATGGCCTATTGGCAGCGCGGAATCTTCGTATGCCCGACTGGCCAGTGCTTCATCCACGAACAGATGGCGAGGTGTATTCCTGATGGAATCGAGAACCAGGAGATTTTTTATCCCTTCTGACTGAAGGCGCTGCACCAGCCGTTCCCGGGTGCGCGCTGACGTCATCCCGATGCCTTCGCGGTTCATCATTCATCAGTCCCGGCAACAAGGTGGTTCACGGCATCCATAGCAGAATGTCGGGTCAGGTCCACGTGTAGCGGTGTAATGGATACAAAGCCGTTTCGCACCGCATGAAAATCCGTTCCCGAGCCTGCATCCGCTTCAGCGCCTGGCGGGCCAACCCAGTATACAGGGTTGCCGTGCGGATCCTGTGCGCGAACCACCGGTTCAGCCTTATGCCGATGCCCCAGGCGTGTCGCCTGCCAGCCGGCGAGCTGTTCATATGGAAGATCAGGGACATTGATATTCAGAATGGTATCGGCAGGTATCGGGCTGCCAGGTATCCGGTCAAGTACATCACAGACAACACGTGCCGCTGTCTGGTAATGCTTCGGGTCGAAATTGCCCATAGATACTGCGATGGCGGGCAACCCCAGGAAGCGCCCCTCCATCGCCGCCGCGACCGTGCCGGAGTAAAGTACGTCGTCTCCCATATTGGGGCCGGAGTTGATGCCGGAAATGACGATATCCGGCTCGGCGGCCAGCAAACCTGTAATCGCGAGATGAACACAATCGGTAGGTGTGCCATCAACATGGAAACTGTGTTCGCCGGTTTGCTTTGCCCGTAATGGCCGGGTCAAGGTTAACGAATTGCTTGCCGCGCTCCTGTCCCGGTCCGGCGCCACCACCCAAACCTCGCCGTACCGATGAAGTGCGGCAACCAGGCATTGAATGCCCGGGGATTGATAACCATCATCATTGCTCAAAAGTATCAGCATAAACAGAACATACAAGACTGCGTGCTATTCCCAAAGCGGTACACGGTCAATCCTGGTTGATTAGCAAAGTGGTTTGTATGCCCGGTTAAGAAATAATAATTAACTTTAAATATAGTCAATATCGTATTGTTTTTTAAAGTAAATAATATTTGAGAGATTGGTCGGGGCGAGAGGATTTGAACCTCCGACCACTGCAACCCCATTGCAGTGCGCTACCAGGCTGCGCTACGCCCCGAATGCTCGTTTTGTTGATGCCCAAACGGCGGCCGGATAATACCGCCATGTGCAATGTGATGGTAGCCCGACAGCTGGCTTGCGAGGAAAAAAATCTGCTCAGACGTGATGGGTTGATGAGGCCTGGTCTTCTGCCGATTTTAGAACGGCCAACACATCCTCGAGTTCGTCTATTAACGAACGAATCGTATCGGAATGAGCTGAAAGCATCAGTTCTGGGTCATCGGTAATCAGCTGGTTGCGCGCGCCACTAATTGTGAACCCATCAACGTATAAAAGTTCTCTAATTTGGCGAATCAACACGACATCATGACGCTGGTAATAACGGCGATTGCCGCGACGTTTTACCGGTTTCAGTTGTGGAAATTCCTGCTCCCAGTAACGCAGAACGTGCGGTTTTACGGCGCACAATTCGCTGACTTCGCCTATGGTGAAATAGCGTTTGCCCGGAATCGGGGGGAGTTCATGGTTATCGCCTGGATCTAGCATCACTTTTTATTTTTATCCCGCGCTGGCTTCGACTTTCTCTGTATCCGGACTCAGCAGGTGGGCATTTTGCTCCACCCTCTCTTTCAGTTTATGACTTGCACGAAAAGTTACAACCCGTCTTGCTGAAATCGGAATTTCTTCCCCGGTTTTTGGATTTCGTCCCGGCCGTGAATTCTTGTTGCGCAGACCAAAATTGCCAAATCCTGACAGCTTGACGGCCTCACCGTCTTCCAGTGAGGCACGAATCTTTTCAAAAAACAGCTCCACAAACTCCTTGGCTTCGCGTTTATTCAGCCCAAGTTCGTTATACAGGCTCTCTGCCAAATCAGCCTTTGTCAGTGCCATATTCCTACCCTGTTGTTAATGCCGAGGTGAAGTTCTTATCGTAGTTCGGCGCCGAGTTCCCGACGCAGCACCCCGAGGATGTTTTCGATGACACCCTCAATCTCTACCTCTTTAAGAGTGCGCGAAGAGTCCTGTAAGGTCAAGCCCAAACCAAGACTTTTTCTTCCCGAATCAATACCTTCGCCACGATAGTCGTCAAAAAGCTGGAGGTCTGTGAGCCAATTACCTGCTGCAGCACGAACTAATTTCAAAACCTCGCTCGCCGGAGTTTCAACGGGCAGAACTACGGCCAAATCGCGATCTATGGCAGGGAATCGCGAAATTTCTCGAAATTTGGCGATTTTATCACCCTGTATTGCGGAAATCGCAACCTCCGCCAAGTAAACGGCCTGATCAAAATCAGATTTTGCAGAAATTTCCGGATGCAGCGCGCCAATCCAGCCAATATTTTTGCCGTTTCGGCTAATCTGGGCGCACTGCCCCGGGTGCAAGGCCGGGTGGCTGGTGGCCTGGAACTCGAAATCTTCACCATTTAACCCACTCAGGCCCAGAACTGCTTCCAAATCCCCTTTTAGATCAAAAAAGTCCATCTGCCGAGGTTTCTCAGCCCAACTCGGGGTGGATGCGGGACCGGTAAGGGCCATAGCCAGCATTTGCTCTTCCAGGCTGCCCTTACCCTTTTTGAGGAAACGGTGGCCAGTTTCGAATATCCGGATCCGATACTGCTGACGATTGAGGTTGTGCTCAACGACCTTTAGCAGCCCTGGCCACAGGTTGGTGCGCATGACAGCCAAATCGGAAGCAATAGGATTGGCTAATGGTATAGCCTGCACCTCGGGATTCAGGCGTTGCTGCATTTCCGGATCGACAAAGCTGTAGGTAACGACTTCCTGGTAATCCCGGCTGGTCAATAGCCTGGCCACGTCATGTGTGCTGACCTGTGTTTCCGGGACCGGCGCCATATCCAGGATGCCCTGCGGCATGGTTTCCGGGATATTGTGGTATCCGTACAGTCGCGCCACCTCTTCGATCAAATCTTCTTCCCGGGCGATATCAAATCGATAGCTCGGTGCCGTGACCTTCCAGCCGCCGTTGATTGCCTTGACAGTCATGCCCAGTCGCTTCAGGTAGGATTGAATGCGACCAGATGCCAGCTTGATGCCCAGAACCGATTCAACCCGCTTGTGACGAACAACAATAGCCATGGCCCTGGGCAGATGTTTTGCCAGCTTTTTTTCAATCACTGGACCGGGTTTACCGCCGACGATGTCAACCAGTAACGCGGTGGCGCGTTCAAGCGCATCCTTTTGTAACTGTGGATCGACACCGCGTTCGAACCTGTGCGATGAATCTGTTTGCAAGCCAAGGCTGCGAGCCCGGCCCGCTATGGCCGAAGGCGCAAAATATGCGCTCTCGAGGAAAATATTGGTGGTATCGTCCGACACGGCAGACTGGGCGCCTCCCATAATACCGGCAAGCGCTACCGGGCCTTTGTCATCTGCGATCAGCAAGCTGCCGGTTTCGATGTCGCGTGTACTGCCATCAAGCAGTTCCAGTCTTGTTTTTTTCTGACAGTGTTTGACGTGGATGTTGCCGTTCAGTCGACCCAGATCAAATGCATGCATGGGCTGGCCAAGCTCCAGCAGTATGTAGTTGGTGACATCAATGCACGGACCCAGGCTGCGCAATCCGCTACGGCGCAATCGCTCCTGCATCCACATGGGTGTTACCGCGGCTGGATCGATATCTTCGATAACCCGGCCGACGTAGTGCGGGCAGTCTGATCCCGCCTCCAGGCTGATGTTGATTCGCGTCTTGCTGGCAGCCTTGACCGGAGTAATCTTGACCGGTGTCAGTCGCGTGGCTGTCAATGCTGACAATTCACGAGCGATGCCGGCAACGCTAAGGCAATCACCGCGGTTTGGCGTAAGATCAATTTCTATTGCCTTGTCGTCAAGAGCAAGCGCCTTGAACAATGACTGACCGGGCTTCATGTCACCATGTAATTCCATCAGCCCATCAGATTGCTCTGACAGACCAAGCTCCTTTGCCGAACAAAGCATGCCGAAAGAGTCTACGCCGCGAAGCGTGGCGGTTTTGATTTCCATGCCGCCAGGCAACACTGCGCCAACCAGTGCAACAGGTGCTTTCAGTCCTTCGCGTGCGTTGGCAGCACCGCAAACAATCTGCAGCTGCTTCTTGTTCCCGACCAATACCTGGCAAACCTGTAACCTGTCAGCTTCCGGGTGTGGCCCGGCTTTGACAATCTGGCCAACAACTATGTTGACCAGGTCGGGACTAACGGGTTCTATACCATCCACTTCAAGACCGGCCATAGTCAGGCAGTCGGCGATGCCCTGCGTCTTCAGTTCGGGATCGACCCACTCACGCAACCAGGATTCACTTATACGCATAGTTTATTTCCGCTATTACTTCCCGCTTCAGCCGTTGAACTGGCGCAGGAAACGAAGATCATTTTCGAAAAACAGGCGCAGGTCATTGACGCCATAACGCAGCATGGTCAGTCGCTCGACGCCAAGACCAAACGCAAAACCGGTGTATTTTTCCGGGTCAATGCCACCGCACTTCAGCACATTGGGATGCACCATGCCGCAGCCCAGCACCTCAATCCAGCCAGTATTGCCGCAAACACGACAACCCTTGCCAGAGCAGATCACGCAACTGATATCCGCCTCGGCAGATGGCTCGGTAAACGGAAAAAATGATGGCCTGAAACGAACCTTGAGATCGGCTTCAAAGAACTGGCGCAGAAACTCGGCCAGGATGCCTTTCAGATTGGCAAAGCTGACATTGTCATCCACCAGTAATCCCTCAATCTGGTGGAACATCGGTGTGTGGGTGACGTCGGAGTCACAACGATAGACGCGGCCGGGGGCGATGATCCTGAGCGGCGGCTTGTTGTTTTCCATGTACCGTATCTGCACAGGCGACGTATGGGTGCGCAGCACGTTGCCGTTTTTGAAGTAGAACGTGTCGTGCATGGCGCGAGCTGGATGATCGGCGGGAATATTGAGCGCTTCGAAGTTATGATAATCGTCTTCAATCTCCGGGCCATCTGCGACTTCGAAGCCCAGGCGGGCAAACAGTTGTTCCAGGCGCTCAAGCGTTTGTGTCACCGGGTGCAGGCCGCCACGACTGTTTCCACGACCCGGAAGGCTGACATCTATCTGCTCACTTACCAAACTGGCCTGGCGCAGTTGTACTTCCAGCATCTGCTTGCGTGCAGCAATTCGATCCTGGAGTGTTGCCTTGGCCTGGTTGACCCACTGCCCCACCTTTGGCCGCTCTTCCGGCGGCAAACTGCCCAGTTGTTTCAGTTGCTCGGTCAGCTTGCCTTTCTTGCCCAGGTAAGTGACACGCAAGACCTCGACTTCGTCAGGACTGGTTGCGTTGTCAGTTTCCGCAAGCGCCTGCTCCAGCATGCGATCCAGGGTTTGTTGCAGATTCTCAGTCATGGTGTTTGGTTTTTCTCAGCGTTTTATTTTATCAATTGGCAAAACAAAACGGGAAAGGTCAACGACCTTTCCCGTTGCTGATAGCTCGACGAATAAAGCTAGAAATTCGTCTTGACGATCAGTTTGCGAGTCCGGCCTTGGCCTGTTCAGCCAAAGCAGTAAACGCATCCATATCGTGAACAGCGATATCGGCAAGAACCTTGCGATCAATCTCGATATCAGATTTCTTCAGGCCATCCATAAGACGGCTGTAGCTCAGGCCATTCATGCGTGCCGCGGCATTGATACGGGCAATCCACAGTGCGCGGAACTGGCGTTTTTTCTGGCGGCGATCGCGGTAGGCGTACTGGCCGGCCTTATCCACAGCCTGCTTGGCTACACGATAAACATTCTTGCGCGCACCGCGGTAACCCTTGGCGCGATCAATTACTTTCTTGTGACGAGCGTGTGCAATGACACCGCGTTTGACTCGTGGCATTGTTCTGTCTCCTTATACGTACGGCAACATGCGGCGAACGAGGCCGGTGTCTGCTTTATGAACCATGTCACCGCCACGCAAGTGACGCTTGCGCTTGGTGCTCTTCTTGGTCAGGATGTGGCGCATATGGGAAGAACTGCGACGAAAACCGCCACTGGCAGTTTTCTTGAAGCGCTTCGCGGCACCGCGATTGGTTTTGATCTTTGGCATTGTCAAACTCCTCAGTCTTGCCGACTGCAATTCAAAATCTGATTACTTGCTGATAACTGCCTTGGGTTGCAGCACCATCACCATCTGGCGACCTTCCAGCCTGGGAAACTGCTCTACGGATGCGTACTCCGCCAGGTCGGCTTCGACCCGTTTAAGCATTTCAAGCCCCAGTTCCTGGTGCGCCATTTCACGGCCTCTAAACCGCATCGTGACTTTTGCCTTGTCGCCCTTTTCAAGAAAGCGAATCAGATTTCGAAGTTTGACGTTGTAATCACCTATATCGGTGCCAGGTCGAAACTTCACTTCTTTGACTTGTATCTGTTTCTGCTTTTTCTTGGCCGCATGTTGCGCTTTGCTCGCTTCATACTGGTATTTGCCAAAATCCATGATCCGGCATACCGGCGGTTCCGCATTGGGTGAAATTTCCACCAAATCCAGGCCCGCTTCTTCGGCCTTGTCCAGGGCTTCTGCGATAGTCACGACGCCAATCTGGTCGCCGTCTGCTCCGATTAACCGCACCTCCGGGGCCTGAATTTCCCGGTTAAGGCGCGTCTCTTTTTTTGCTGCGATACGAATTATCTCCTGAAAAATTAAACGCCGCGGCCCGCGACTTCGTTGGTGAGGCGTAGACTGAATTCGTCCAGGGTCATAACACCCAGATCCTCACCGGTTCGCGTGCGCACGGCAACGGTACCGTCTTGCGCTTCCCGGTTGCCCGCTACCAGCAGGTACGGGATGCGCTGCAATGTGTGCTCGCGGATTTTAAAGCCGATTTTTTCGTTTCTCAAGTCCGAATGTGCTCGGAAGCCTTTATTTTTCAAACTTTTTTCCAGTTTTTCACAATATTCGGCCTGGTCGTCAGTAATATTCATCACCACCACTTGTGTGGGTGCCAACCAGGCCGGCATGGCGCCGGCATGTTCCTCGATCAATATACCGATAAACCGCTCCAATGAACCCAGGATTGCCCGGTGCAACATGACCGGAACCTGGCGGCTGCCATCCTCCGCGACATAGTGCGCATCGAGCCGTCCCGGCATGGAGAAATCCACCTGAATGGTGCCGCATTGCCAGACCCGCTCCAGGCTGTCGCGCAGGGAGAATTCAATTTTTGGTCCGTAAAACGCGCCCTCGCCCGGTTGCAGTTCCCATTCAAGACCCTTGGAGTTAAGTGAATCTTCCAGCGCCTGTTCCGCCTTGTCCCAGATTTCATCGGAACCGACGCGATTTTCAGGACGCGTGGACAGCTTGGTTTCAAGCTGATTGAAGCCGAAATCCGCATAGACCTTGGTCAACAGATCAATGAAATCAGACACCTCGTCCTGGATCTGGTTCTCGGTACAGAAAATATGCGCGTCATCCTGGGTGAAGTTGCGCACGCGCATGATGCCGTGCAGGGTTCCTGACGGTTCATTACGGTGGCAGGAGCCGAATTCTGCCATGCGTAGCGGCAGGTCCCGGTAACTCTTCAGGCCCTGGTTGTAAATCTGTACGTGGCAAGGGCAATTCATCGGCTTGACCGCGTAGTCACGGGCCTCCGAATGCGTGGTGAACATCATGTCACCAAATTTGTCCCAGTGACCGGATTTTTCCCACAGGCTGCGATCGACCATTTGCGGGGTTTTGACTTCCTGGTATCCGTGATTGCGCAAGGTGGCGCGTATGTACTGTTCAATTTGTTGCCAGATAGTCCAGCCTTTGTCGTGCCAGAACACCATGCCCGGCGCTTCATCCTGGGTATGAAACAGGTCAAGCTGGCGACCCAGCTTGCGATGGTCACGCTTTTCCGCTTCCTCGAGCCGATGCAGGTATGCCTTGAGATCTTTCTTGTTGGTCCAGGCCGTGCCGTAAACACGCTGCAGCATTTCATTGCGTGAATCCCCGCGCCAGTAGGCGCCGGCGACTTTCATCAGCTTGAAGGCCTTGAGCTTGCCGGTATTGGGAACATGAGGGCCGCGACAGAGGTCGATAAATTCGCCCTGCTTGTACAGCGAGATCTCCTCGTTACCGGGTATGCTGCCGATAATCTCGGCCTTGTAATCCTCACCCATTCCCTTGAAGAACGTCACCGCGTCGTCGCGCAGCATGACTGAACGGCTGACTTCATCACCGTTTTTGGCCAGTTCGGTCATCTTGTTCTCGATAACAACCAGATCTTCTTCGGTAAAAGGTCGCTCGTAGGCGAAATCGTAGTAGAAGCCGTTGTCGATCACCGGACCAATTGTGACTTGCGCTTTCGGGAATAGCTCTTTGACCGCCTGAGCGAGCAAATGAGCCGTGGAATGGCGAATCACGTCCAGGCCGTCTTCGTCCCGGTCGGTAACAATGCCCAGCTCAACATCGCGATCAATGGTATACGAGGTATCGACCAGTTTACCGTCAACACGACCGGCCAGCGCGGCACTGGCCAGCCCTGGGCCGATATCTGCTGCAACATCGGCTACGGTTACGGGGTTGGAAAATTCGCGCTTGGAACCATCTGGTAAGGATACAACCGGCATCTCTGCTCCCTCAGTCAGTGGCGACCCCTACCAAAGGCCGCGTGTGGGCAATGAAATAAAAACGGCGAATTCGGGAGCAAATTCAACAGAGCCTCCGGATTCGCCGTTCTAGCGAATGGTAGGCACGAGTGGACTCGAACCACCGACCCCCACCATGTCAAGGTGGTGCTCTAACCAGCTGAGCTACGCGCCTGTCGAGGCGCGGAAATTATCATAATCGCTGGTTCAATCAAAGCCTTAAATCGTGCCAACCCAATCAAATACGGTCCGTTTCAACGGGGCAAGTCATCCCGCCCCAATACAAATTTTCTGGGCGTAAAATCCAGCGCTTCACTTGCCTGCTGGTGGTCAAAAACCAGGTCCTGGTTCATCCGCTCAATCATGCCGAAAGACAGCTTGCGAAACCCGGGAATCAGTCCGGACACGACCAAGGCAGCCTTGAATACCACCGCCGGAATCCGAACGATACGCGGTGATCGATTCATTGCCCGGAACACGCGTGACACCATTTCTGTATAACTGAGCACTTCTGCCCCGGAAATATTCATCGCCATATTCTTCGTACTGCTCGTTTCCAGTGCCGCGAGACATGCCTTGGCTACGTCATCAACATGGACTGGCTGTCGCCTGCCTTGCGCCGGACCAAAAACAGGAAAGAAACCAAATCGGTGAATCAGGCGGGCTATCCTGGAAATATTCTGATCATGGCCACCGCCATAAATCATGGTCGGCCGGAGAATTATCCAGTCGATGCCGTTGGACTCCGCCCAACTGGCCAGTTCTTCCTCCGCTGCTGCGAGCTTGTTAGCAAGTTGACGATCAGCGGGGTCTTTTGCGTCAGCCTTGGTAAATCGGCTGGTAGAAGAAAGCGCAACTATGCGCCGGGCACCTTTCGTTAACAAAAAGTCAAAATAGTCGGGGAGCACCCAAATGGGCGCGAGAGAAAGCCAGAAAGGTATAACGGGTTTGCCGGGGCTCGAATCCGCTTGCCCGAGCTGGTGCCAGACTTCAGACTTACTCGATCGACCTGCCTGCCGACTGAAGGCATGAACCTCCCGGGTCTCCTGCTGACCTGTTGAAGCCAAACGACTCAGCAGTTTTGTACCGACCAGGCTTGTTGCCCCGAGTATGCCCAGCCTGAGATCAGGTGCTGCCAATCCTGCCACCGTGGCGGATGCGCCTGGCTAGCTGGCAGGTTGCGACCATCCCAAACCGCAACCAGACACCGCAGCTCACCAGCCACATAAATGCGCCGGGGTATTGATGACGAAAGAACTTGCGGTAAAACCTCATCATGCCCTTGTGTTTGTGCCATTCGACGAATAAAGGACGCGAACGGCCACAAGAGCCCTGAAAATGTTTTGCCGGGGCGTCGGGCACAAACAGGATTTTCCAGCCTTTTTGACGCAACCTCATGCAGATATCAAGGTCCTCACAATGCAGGAAATAGTTTTCGTCCCATCCGCCGATTTCCTCCAGCACGCTTTTTCTGACGAGCATCATCGCCCCGGAAATGGCTTCGACCTCTACCGGATGTGTCGGAAGCGGTTGTGTGTGAAGGTAAAAATCATAAAAGAGTCTGGGCCAGCGTTTTGAAAAACGCGTCAAACCAAATGCCCGAACGAATGAGCGCCACGGAGTAGGTATCGCCCTTCGACCACCAGCCTGTTCCGTGCCATCCGGATTCATCAGGCGCCCCCCGGCCATGGCTGCACCCGGGTTTGCCTCCAGGGCATCAACGAGCTTTTTTAGTGAGCCAGCAGCCAACATGCAATCGGGATTTAGGAACAAAACATAGGGGCTGGTCGCTTCGATGTTGCCACGATTGCAGCCACTGGCAAATCCGTGATTGTTACGGTTGTCGACTACCGAAACATAATCCTTCCCAAAATATGTGCTTTTTATCGGGTCGGTACTGCAATCCGTAGAACCATTATCAACTACAACAACATCTTGAGAATCGTCCACACACGCCGCTACACTTTGCTGCAGCAGATCGCCCGAGTTGTAATTCACGATAACAGTTGTAACGGGCAAGCGCCCGGTTTTAGCCAACCCTGCCACGAGAACCGGTATATCTACAAGCTTTGCCTTGATTGGCTTGTGATCCAGCAGATTGACGACCTTGCCTGTATTCAACCTGGCTGACGGCTTTGAGTCTATGCGTGGAGTATCCATGACGCACTCCTTGTTATGCGCTATTTACTATCTCATTTTGCTGTTTTGCGTGCGTCTTGGGTGAATCGTTTTGCGGGAGGGGTATAGTCGTTTATCCAGCACCGCCCAGATATCAGCAATAGAAGCTCGGCGATTTTTCTGTATGAGCGACCGCTTTTTGAGCACACCGGGTAGACCTTTCAGCGCATCCCGCTTTGCCCGGAGTATCACTCCACCCTTCCCTTTTAGTATATAGATCAACATTATAACCAAGTTGAGGGCGATGTGAAGAGGCAGGAACAACCAAAACAGGATGCCGGGCATATTTTTCACGTATGCCCAGACCAGGTTACGATGACCGTGATAGATGGCAAAGTCACTATGACGGCCGCCGGTAGTGGCTGAGCCAACATGATGAACCACCGCATCCGGTACATACATGGCCTTGTGCCCTGCCAGCCTCAGACGGAATCCCAGGTCGACATCTTCGACATAACAGAAAAAATCCTCATCGAACCCGCCCATTTCCCGGAGCACTTCGGTTCGATATAGCGCGGCCCCGGCACAGGCGGAGAATATTTCGTGTGGGCAAGTATGCTCGGGGTCAGAGCTGTCAAAATCGTCCAAAAAGCCATCGCGCCAAACAAGACCGGACATATGGTATACATCCCCAATCCCGTCGATCTGGCGCAAATCGCTATAAACTAGCTGCCGAGACCCAAATGCGGCAATATCAGAATGCATGTCCGCCGCCTCTATCAGTGCACCCAGCCAGCCAGGATCTGGGAATGCGTCGGGGTTCAGCAAAGCAACATATCTCGCCTCTGTATCGCTTATAATGAAATTATTTGCGTGCGCAAAACCGGTGTTTGTGCCCAGCAGGCAAGCAGTCACAGCAATTCCGGGGTATTGAGAATATTCCGATGGTACCGACGGGACGCTGCCATTATCAACGATAATTACCCTGCGTGGTTTTAATGTTTGTATCGATAGATGCTCAAGACACCTCTTTAAAAGATCGTTACTATTCCAGTTTACTATTATGACTGACACGTCTTCTGCACGCATAACGATCTCGCAACCTATGTATATATCCGGCAGAAATATCTAAAAGCCGGTCATGCCTTCGCGAATAATGTCCTGGGGCATGTGCCGCGCCTTATTAACCGCGTCATGCCAGCCAGCCAATAGTTTTGACCTGTCATTCTCGCTAATACGGGGTACGAATGTTTTGTCCAGTTTTTGAATAGACGACAGTTCATCAATTGATAACCAGACACCCGCTCCAAGGCCAGCCATAAACCCAATACCAAATGCAGTCGATTCTATATGTCGTGGGCGATGAACTTCTGTATCGAGCATGTCCGCCTGAAACTGTAAAACAAATTCATTTTTAGTCATGCCTCCGTCCACCTTTATACCTGATATTGGCAAACCGGAGTCAATTTCCATAATTCGCAAAACATCTACACTTTGATATACCACAGACTCCAATGCAGCCCTTACAATATATCTTTTATCGGTACCAAAACTCAAACCAACAATAGCAGCTCGACAGTTCATATCCCAGTAAGGTGCACCAAGGCCGGTGAAAGCTGGCACAATATACACGCCTTCGTTTGAACTTACGGCCCGCGCCATGGCCTCGCTGTCCGACGCATCCCCTATCAATTGCATACCATCGCGCAGCCATTGAATCACTGAGCCCGCAGAAAATATCGAGCCCTCAAGCGCAAAACAGCGCTCACCAGTTTGGGAAACAGCGACTGTTGTTATTAGGCCATGGTCCGATGTGATACGTTTTTTTCCGGTGTTCATCATTAGGAAGCAGCCGGTACCGTATGTGTTTTTGACACTGCCTTCAGCTAGGCAGCCGTTTCCAAAAAGAGATGCTTGCTGATCCCCGGCTATAGCGAGAATAGGGACCCCGTTTACCGCAGGTATCGTGCTTACTGAACCGTACTCGTAGATTGAATTATAAATTGACGGCAAAATACATCCAGGTATGTTGAATATTTCGAGCAACTCCGGATCCCAGCTTCCCGTTTCAAGGTTGTAAAGGAGTGTTCGAGAAGCATTGGTGTGGTCTGTTGCATGAATAGCGCCACCGGTCAACTTCCAAAGCAGCCAGGCGTCTACCGTTCCAACCAAGGCTCTTTCAATATCAACTTTAACATTATCGAGAAGCCATCGAATTTTGGTGGCACTAAAATAGGCATCTAGCGGTAACCCGGTTCTTTCTTTCACAAAATTCGCTGAACCTTTCAGATCTGCACATATGTTGCTTGTTCTGCGGCATTGCCAAACGATGGCATTATGGTACGGTTGGCCTGTAACGCGATCCCACAATATAGTAGTTTCTCGCTGATTTGTAATACCTATCGCAGCGACCGATCCTGAAGTAGAATCCATTACCTCTTCAATGCCTGATACGACTGAGTCCCATATATTGTACGGATCATGCTCAACCCATCCTGGTTGTGGATAATGTTGTCGAATTTCACGATATGCGCGCGCCTTGATATCTCCTTGGTCGTCGAATAAAATTACCGTTGTACCGGTAGTTCCTTGATCAATTGACAATAAATTCATAATACACTCACGCCCCCTTTATCCACATACAGACACTCCTCTGCCTTATTTATACCTCAACTGGCCAGGGAACTTGGTCCAATGAGCTTTTAGCTCGTATTCTTCCGACAGGCCAGATTGCTGCAAGCATGAGTTAATTCGTAGATACATTTTCCAGTCGAAGTCGTTTGGAATGTCAAAACGATATTTTCGATTTTCCTTGTGCCCATGATTTAGCCAGTGCAGCTTAACGTCATGCTCCTCTGTTATGCCAGCCTTGATCAAATCGCGATTTAAATACAAATATTCCTTCCACTTGAAATCTGAAGGTATCAGGTCTCGAGTTTCACAAAGACTGTGATGCGAAAATAATCCAAAATTATTACGCAGCAGCTCTTCTTCTATTAGTCTGTCTTGACCATGTATAAATATCTTCACACCAAATGACAACAGTTTGTATATATCAGAATTTTTCGTATTAACATTTCCGGTTACGCAATTCTTGTACCGCAGGGAAATACCGATCGGGTGGTACGGGTCAGCATCAAAAATTCGTTCGAGATTTTCCAGCGACTTCGCACTAAACGGATCTTTGTCAAAATACTTCCACAAGCTCACCATCGAACCATAAAAGTCGTACTTGATAACATGCTCAAAATCTTCATAGCAGTAGACCTGCGGTATAAGTCTGCCTTGAACGTTATATTCAGCTGCGACGGCGTGTATATCATCAACCCCTTTGCAATATTTGTCGCCTACGTCCTTTATATCCAGTACTATATAAACATCTTTGTCACATATAAAAGCACATAATTGGCGAAATGACATAGGCGTGTATTTACCATTAAACCTGGATTGAAGAAATGTATCAGTGGTAACGTCGCTAAATTTTTGACTAAGCCCATATTTTTCTTCTGTTTCATCATGCGCCACAACCAGTCCATCACTGCAACTCACTATATCCAGCTCAATTAGCGCGTTACTCCGACACGATTTGATTATGGATTCCTTGCTGTTCGTGTAGCCATCTCCGTCTACGATTCCACCTGCATGAGCGATAACATTAGCTGCGCCAACCCTCATTAGATTTTTTTGATACTTAGATCTATCGTGCTCGTTTCTGTTTTTTTGTGAAGTAGACCCAAATTCATTTATACATGTAATCAACTGCTCGGTTATTCTTCTATAAGAATCTCTGGCTATTACAGTTCCTTTGAGAATCTTCTTTTGGGAATAGGAAAGAGCATCGCTGTAATTGGAAACATTCTTTATTGCCCAGCCAATTTGCGATGGGCGAGCTGGTAATCCGCAAACAAAGAAACGCGCTGATCCTGCTGATACAGGATACTCGTAGTCTTTAGATGGATTATCAGGGTATGACTTTAGCAACACCTGTATAATATGTTTCCCCAATGCCGCAGCCTCGTAGAGAATTGATGACGTATCAGATATAACAATATCTGCATGCTTCATGATCTCCACGATTATATTATTATCATTTGATACGATATTTAATTTAGTCTCGCCGTCAAGTTGTGCCTTTTCTACATGCTGACAGACTATATGGTTATCACATTTTTCTATCTCATCTAACACCAATCTCGTATCATCGTTGAACTCGGTAAACCACGTTGGTGCAAACAACACAATATTCTTATTTTCATCTAGATTATATCTGGCACAAAATGATTTTCTAGTCATGGACGGGCTACTGAAAAGAAGATTAGACTTAATAAAAGCAGAAGCCTTTATATTGTTATCAGGACCGAAAAAGCTTTCCATCGATTCTTTATGGTGTGGTCCGGCAGTAAGGAAGTAATCGCATGACAAATAGCGTTCAAATGAGCCCAAAAACCATTTTAGATTACTGGCGCCATGATCGATAAGAATGATTGGCGTTTCTCTATAGGTATGCCTAAGCCTTTCATCCGCTTTGTTAAATACCACTATCGCATCGAACTTTTCGTCAGGATATTCGTCTTTTGTCGTAACCGCGTGACAGGTGACTTTAACCTTGTCAAGATATTCCATGTACGGCTGGGCGCAGTGCAGGTGTTTTTGTATATAACAGTCTGCAAATAGCAGACGATAGGTTTTTATACTTTCAAGCAGGCCAAGTTTAATCTCGGTAGTTGATACACCCTGGGTGCGCGGCAAGTATACAGTTTGGCAACCAACAAAATCGAATTTTCCTTTCCAGTCATCTCCCATAACAAGGACATCAGCCCTGTATTGTTCTATGTAGGCATCCTTTAACTCAAGCGATTCCTCTACAAATATTTCATCAACAAACTTAAGATTGCGCACTATTTCCAGTCGGTGAGAAAGGGGCATGATACTAATTTTTCCCTTTCGGTAATTCAGGTCATCGGAAGACACACCTACAATCAGCCAATCGCCAAGCTCCTTTGCACGGCGAAGTATGTTAATATGGCCAGGGTGAAACATGTCAAACGTGCCGAAGGTTATTATACGTTTCATTATAACTCTCGTATTAAATATTTATCGATAAACAATATTTTGCAAAACCGAATTGCCGTATGGACGAATCCTATTTAAAGCGATTTTCAACAACTTGCTTCACGCTATCAGTAAAGCGATCTTCTGAACATTCGTTACGAATTCTTGCCAGCGCGTTTTCTCTAATCTTTTTCCACAAGAGATCGTTTTGATAAATTTCTATACACATCTCCGCGAATCCTTCCGGATTGTCAATTTTAGATGCCAATATATCCTGACGATTTATCCAGCCAAGTTGATCAAGAATCAATGTGGTGGTTACTACTGGTAGTCCATAGCTGGCGGCATGGTGCACCTTCATCGGAATACCCGCCGCATAACGAGTTGGGGCAATAAAAACTCTTGCTGTTGAATATAGCGACCAAAGATCATCCACCCTGCCGTGAAATATAATATCGCTATTTTTTTGTTCATAAAGTTTTTCGCAGTCACAGATACCGGCAATGTTCAACTTTACGTCTGGAAAGAATTTTCGAATTTTTGGAAAAATATTCTCGATAAACCAAATCAATGAGTCGGCATTGGGAGATTCACATGCATGTATTCCCCCAACAAATAATATATCCTTTCTGTTTTTCAATGATTCCGGTGTAGCGCGCACCACCGCTTTATGTGCAAGTATATGGACATCCCTGAAACCGTGATCCTGGTATACTTTGCTCTCTGGAGGAGAGACGGTAACAATTCTGTCGGCATACTTTGCAATTGCCAGCTCGTTATTTACCATCTGCTTCTTTCGGTTTAATGATAGGGATTTTCCTTGTAATTCCTTGAAGGAAATATCCCGCAGAGAGAAGAGCGCCTCCGCATCATAAATCAGTTTGGCTTGTTGATCGATGACCCCAGCTTCATACAACTCATTGACGAGTTCCATGTTGTGAGGCCTGCTAACAAACAGGATATCGTATGAACCCTTTCTTTCAATCAGTACATTCTTTAGATCTTCTACGCCGCAGCCCCTCAACACCTCTATTCTTCTGTCAATGTCAGAATAGACAGCATCCCAGCTCTGCTCCTCAAACGGGAAACGAATGGGGCACAAGGTGACCAGGCAGCCCAAATCCGCCATCGCGGAAAGAATGCTGTTTGATCTCGGGAATCCGGAGCCGAAATATTTATGAGGAACACGATCATCCAGATAAATGACTGATGGTTTATCGTGTCTGGCAAATCGAGAAACATATCTATTATGCGTCACACCTTCCGGTTTTGATGAAAGAAAGTCACTGTGCTTCCGGAAAAATTTTTCTCTATTTCTTATTTGCAATTCCAAAGCTTTATCCATTGAGCCAGAACTTGCAAACTCATAGTGAAGTATTGGCGCATCTGGTACGTAAATTACACTCTTCCCCGACTTCCTTAACCTCACGCAATAGTCTGTTTCTTCGTAGTAAGCCGGCGAGTATTCCTCATCGAACCCCCCCATATCACTGAAGAGCTTTGCGCTTGTCATAAGGAAGGCGCCCGAGCAATAATCTACCTCTCGCATGAACATGTATTCGGGATCATATGGCGAACTTCCGCGGCCATATCCATTACATCCCCCGTCGGAGAAGATATAGTTGCCGGCCTCCTGAAGCTTTCCATTGAGATTAATAATACGGCCACCGACTGCTCCAGCGTTTTCATTGAACTTTAAGACGTTCAGAAGTCGGCGCATTGCACCTGGCACGACAATGGTGTCATTGTTCAGAAGCAATAGATATTCACCTTGCGCGATTTGAGCGCCTTGGTTTACTGCTTTGACAAAGCCAAGGTTTTCGGTATTACGTACATAGGTGATATTCTGTACAGTCTTTAGAATATCGCTTGTCTTGTCTGTTGAATTATTGTCAACAACTACGATCTCGATATTGTCCAGATTATCCAGCAATAGTGATTGCAGGCATGTCAATGTTAGCTCGGCTCTATTGTATAATATCAAAACTACAGATATCTCGGGCTTCCTAACAGCAGGAAAAACCATGGTTGAAGTACTTTGAACGAATGCGTTCAATCGTTCCTTGCATGACAAATCAAACTCTGATTTGTCCACTGAAAACTCTATTTCATGCGTGAGGTTGTGTATATACGCGCTTATGTCTTGTGGTTGTCCTGAGCTGGTCGTATCACGTGGGGCCGGAGGGACATTTGCCGCCTTATAATGATTTAGCACTGATCTTATGAGCGGAGACCAAGCAAGAAGTGGCCCCAATTTAAAGACCAAATAATTCTTGATTATACGCTTCTGCGATTTTGAAATAGGCAACACGTGTACAATGGATTTGAGTAACCTTGCCGAATACTCGACTAATACCGCTGCTGGAGCAGCTAGGCCTTTTAGCGCACGTTTAATGATTCGAAATCTGACCGGATTTTGTACGATTTTCTCAAGGTGCGCGATGTGGCCATTTTTTTTGGAAACTTCCTGTTCCAGAAACAGAAAATACCCTTTTGCATTATTGATCTGCACCTCTAGATTAGCGATTCGCTCATTGCGCTCGGAAAGACCGGAGACTACGCCATCGAATTGTCCATCAAGTCGAGATAATATCTTTGTTACATCATCCAGCCTCTGTGTAAGCTGATTTAATGAAGACTGCTGCAGCGATAACTGGGTGTTAACCTGATTGGTAATATTATCCAAACTTTTTGTTACAGTTTCATATTCAGCCAATGTTTTGTCCTTATCCTCAAGCGTTTTCTCAAGCTCCTCTATTCTTTCGTCTTGCTTAAACAGGCTCCATCGTTTTTCATCTTCGATATTTTGCATATGGCCAATCAATTCATACAAGTCAGCAAATAAAGGTCTGCCATCCTCAATTAAATCCGACAAAAACTGGTTCAGTTCTTCCGATAGCGAGTCAATTGATGTCAAATCATCTCTTTCAATACAATCTATCAAATTGAAATAATAATCCAGAGCAATATCCAGGAGTCTATTTCCGGTCTTTCGATCCTCGTGGACATGATGGCGGTTAGACTTATCCAGAAAATATGAGTTCTTGGATAATTCTTTCCCTTCAATATTGATTCCAAGAGACGAAGCGATATACTTCATTGTACTCGCAGGGTCGTCAATAAGACTGGAATAACGTACAAAACATCTCTTCAGACCCCTGGAGTTACGTTCTGCCTCTATCGTGTAATGAAGCCAGAGAAGAGCGGAAAGATGTTGCGGTATGTTGTTTCTCCGCCGCAATGATTCCATCACCTCCATGGGGTGACGAATCATAATGATTACACTTTGATCCACATTGATATTGTCGAGCTGCTTTCTCCAAACCGGCAATGTTAATGATAGCCTGGGATCCTTGATCAGAATCGAGTCCTTGTTGGAGTATTCGGTTTTCAGAAGCTTTGATATTCTTTGGTAATACAGCTCAGCGAATTCTGTCTTACAACTTCCCGCCGCCGCCTCAATTGACATCCATGTTCTATTGGAATGCAGAAGAATTTCATCGTTGAGCGAGACAATTTTATTGTTTTCATAGAATCCAGCCGGATTATCACTTGCTGGCGGCATGATATCCTTGCCAATATCTCCACCCAGATGCGCCATAATATTGGCCATCGCGGATGTGCCTGAGCGATGCATGCCTAGAATAAATAGAATCCTTGTTTGTGGTTTGCAGATTTTTCTATTTTTGATTTTGCTCGGCATAAACTTGTAATCCTGAGTTCCGCTGATCACGCTGTTTCAAAATGGAAGGCCCGTAACTAGTATCCTTATGCTTGTTATTGGGCCATATATTCCCTGTATTCTTCTGTCACCTCTTTTGGTGCACCTGTGCGATATATTTTCCCATCGCGAATCCATATTATGCGATCACAAATCTTATTAACTTGGGCAATATTATGGGAGACGAAAACCACTGTTTGACCGGAATTCAGCTTGTTGGTCATAACCTGTTCTGCTTTTGCCCGGAATTTCGCATCACCCACACTAAGCACTTCATCTATAAACAATACGTCTACGCTGTTTATTATAGCGAGTGCGAAACCCAGCCTGGCTCGCATTCCGGCAGAATACGTCCGTACTGGCTGATCAAAAAATTCTCCTAATTCGGTAAATTCATGCATTTCATCCATTTTCTGTAGAGCGACTTTTTTGTTGACGCCCTGCAACATGCTGCTAATTAGTGCATTATCGCGCCCCGATAGCTCCTGGCGGAATCCCAATCCAAGCGTTAACAACGAGCGCGTGATATTCGGGTTACAGTGAACGATTCCTGTGCTGGCAGGTACAATGCCTGCGAGAACACGAAGAAGTGTGCTTTTCCCGCAGCCATTGCGTCCAATCACCCCCAGCACCTCGGACTGATTGATATGGAATGATATGTCATCAAGAGCAATATGCTCAAATACAGTAGACCATCCTCTCTTATTGGTGTATTTGATACTCAAGTTGTTGACAGTCATTATGTGGTTTGATGTGCCACTCATAACGCTAAGACCCGCGCAGCAAGTTGCTTGCTGTATCTGCCGAACACCAAATGCAGCAATGCCAACAAGACCAATGACGCAAAACCTATCGCCAGCAGGTGCTCTAAGTCTATTACACCATGGTCTACCAGAACCTTTCTGTATGAATCAATAAAGAAAGCCACAGGGTTAAAGAGAAACAAAAGTGCACGCTTGTTTGGATCTGCAATATCGTTAATGTCCCAGAAAATTCCCGATGTGAACATTAAAAACATCATACCCATGCTAATAATCATCCTGATATCAGCCACGTAACTTACCAGGAATGCGCCAATCAGGGCGCAACATAATATAAAGAGAAACTGAACAACAAATACAGGAATTAGCCAGAACCAGCTCAAGTCAGGGTAATATCCATGGAGCGCAACCAACATCAGCATGACCAGAAACACTACCCACTCCTTGTACAGGGCCCCAAAAACGGAAACATATGGAAATAGTGTTTTCGGTAGATCAATCTGGCTAATCAGGCCCCTGTTCTCGACAATGCTGTTTGAAGCCAGCGTTACACTTTTTGAAAACCACAAGAACGGGATTTTACCAACAATCAAAAACACCAGAAAATCTTCCCTGCCTGATCGGAGAAATATATTAAATACCAGGTAGAAAACTGCTACATAAAGAAGCGGCTCAATGACCCACCATAAGTAACTAAGGTAAAGTCTTGACGCTTCCGCCTTCAGGGCCATTCGCGCCTGTAAATCAACCAATGAGAAGAAATGTATTTTTTTCAATCTATGACTTATTTCAATGCGTGATTAATTATACAGCCCTCCCTTGTACATGAACCTCGATCGTGAAACTTAACGTATGTACTGGGTAGCCAAACACCATTTGCCCGGCATGCCTCTTTCGGCTTTAGGTATTTACCGGATATTTGTATAGTTTACACGTTGAGTGCCGAGGTTGGCTAGTCAAAGCATTCTTCATGGGTCAACCTGGCATTAGTCGAATGCCCGGCTGCTAAATGAGGTTCAATTTAACCCGGCACCAATGCACATTCTCGAAGTGCCGGTTGAATTGACTGCAGATTGTGCTGAGATTTACAGCTTCAACCCCTGCTCCTGGGCCTTGCGCACCTGGGCGAGATATTTCAGCCAGAGATCGATGGCATCACCGTACGGGACGGTGCCGGCCTTGCGCATGATGTCCTTGGCTTCGTCGCTGTGGGCGAATTCCATGAAACGCAGTACGTCCGGGTCACGATTCTGCAGGTGGGTCACCAGGTACAGCGGCCGGTAAAGCAGGTACTGGCCATTCCTGATATTTTCATAGCTGGGCTCCTTGCCTTCCAGTTGCAACAGCTTGACGTCCCGCTTTCGGGCACTGCTGATGCCGCTGATGGCGATGCCGTTGACCGCATTGCCCTCTATGGCTTTTTCGAGCGGGCCGGATGATTTAACAACGGTCGCCCGGCTCGTGAATTCTTTCTCATAATCACTGAAAATCAATTCCCGCACCGTGCGGCCAACACCGGAAATCTTGCCTTTTCGGACAAAAAGCTGAATCTCGGCATCATTGCCGCCAAGCTCTTTCCAGTTGCTAATCTTGCCATCATAGATATCCCGGACCTGGGCAAGCGTAATATTGTTGACCGGGTTGGATTTGTGCACCAGGACTACCAACGCATCCCACGCCACGGGATCCAGCCGAACCCGGCGCTCTTCGGGATTGGTGGACATGGTCTTGGGATCTTCCAGGGTGTGGCGACAGGCGCCGCCTACATCACGGGTTCGATTGGAAACTTCCCGGATACCCCGGGTCGCGCCGCCGCCTTTCAGGTCAATTTTTACCCCGGTACGTTGCTCAAAGGCTTTGGCCAATTCGCCCATGAATGCCTTTTTGGAGATACCGCAGCCGGCCCAGGTCAGTGACCCGTTTTCCGCTGTGACCGGTGACGACAATAAAACTAACGGGAACAATACCGCAGCAACAACGGCCTGCTTGATACAGGAAACATTCATCTCGGACTCCTCTTCCACCATGCCAGTGACAGTCAATAGTGTTCGCTGAAAACCCAAACCACCGATCTTCGGCTCCCAAGCATCGTGTTGGCTATTTAACGATTTTCGTAATTTATATATTTTTTATATGTTTTATATAATCATACTAATACAGCTATACGCGCACCTTAATTTCAATGTAGTCATGCTTCAGATAAACGTCTAGCTACATTAAAGGCACGAACTATCCGGTAACTCAGGCGCCGTAACGGGTAAAAGATAGTTTGCGCTTTATTAGACGGCGGTCTTCAGGAATATATTCCAGAGAATGCAATGAATCTTTTTATGAAAAGGGATGCATGGAAGGTCTAACAAAACGTACGCATCTCCAGGGATTTGATTTTATCGCGAATTTCTGCAGCTTTTTCAAACTCCAGGTTCTGAGCATGTTTGAACATTTCTTTTTCAAGTTGCTCCAGAACCTTACCGAGCTTGCCCGGGGTTAAGGTTTCGTATTCTTCAGGCATCTCGGCGACCTTAACCCGGGTTCGCAGGTTACCGGATTTTTTGGACGGCGCGGGAGCGGTTACGCCATCAATAATATCGCGCACAGCTTTTTTGACTCCTTCTGGCGTGATGCCGTGAGCCTTGTTATGCGCAACCTGTTTTTCCCGGCGGCGACTGGTCTCATCCAGCGCCTGGCGCATGGAGTTGGTAATGCGATCAGCATAAAGAATGGCCATGCCATTGAGATTGCGCGCCGCGCGCCCGATAGTCTGGATAAGAGAACGGACCGATCGCAGGAAGCCCTCCTTGTCCGCATCCAGTATGGCTACCAATGAAACCTCGGGAATATCCAGGCCTTCACGCAAAAGGTTGATGCCTACCAGCACATCAAACTCCCCAGCTCGCAAGTCGCGCAGAATCTCTACCCGCTCGACTGTATCAATGTCTGAATGCAGGTAGCGCACCCTGACGCCGTTATCTGAATAGTATTCAGTCAAGTCTTCAGCCATGCGCTTGGTCAATGTGGTCACCAGTACACGTTCATCTTTTTGTACGCGCTTGCGGATCTCGGAAAGCAGGTCATCCACCTGCGTGCCCACCGGTCGTATCTCCACTTCCGGGTCCACCAGGCCGGTTGGGCGAACCAGTTGTTCAACAACCACGCCATGAGTGTGTTCGAGCTCATAGGGCCCCGGTGTCGCCGAGACAAAGATTGTCTGCGGCAACAACTTTTCAAATTCTTCGAATTGCAAAGGGCGGTTATCCAGGGCTGATGGCAATCGAAATCCATATTCAACCAAGGTCTCCTTGCGTGACCGGTCGCCCTTGTACATGGCGCCGATCTGGGGAACGGTCACATGACTCTCATCTATAACCATGATCGCATCATCAGGAAGATAATCGATCAGTGTCGGCGGTGCTTCGCCCTGTGCACGACCGGATAAATGACGCGAGTAGTTTTCGATACCGTTGCAGTACCCCAGTTCCTGCATCATTTCCATGTCGTACTGGACGCGCTGCTCCAGGCGTTGGGCCTCTACCAGCTTGTCGTTATCCCTGAGTTCGGCAAGTCGCACCTTGAGTTCATCACGAATATGTTCCACGGCAGCAAGTACTTTCTCCCTTGGCGTCACATAATGACTCTTGGGGTAGATGGTCGTACGGGTCATGCGTTGATTGATCTCGCCCGTAAGCGGATCAAACTCGGCGAGGTTGTCGATCTCATCGCCAAATAACTCGATGCGCACCGCCAGCCGCTCCGATTCCGCCGGGAAAATATCTATCACGTCGCCGCGCACCCGGAACGTTCCCCGGCGCAGCTCGACATCATTGCGCGTGTACTGCAACTCGGCCAGGCGCTTGAGTATGGCGCGCTGGTCCATCAGGTCACCTTGCTTCAGGTGCAGAATCATGCCGTGATAGGCGGCCGGGTCACCGAGGCCATAGATGGCTGACACCGTGGCGACAATGATCGTATCGCGCCTCTCGAGTATCGCCTTGGTGGCCGACAACCGCATTTGCTCGATATGGTCATTGACCGAGGCATCTTTTTCGATGAAGGTGTCAGACGACGGCACATACGCCTCAGGTTGATAGTAGTCGTAATAGGAAACGAAATACTCAACCGCATTGCCCGGGAAAAAGTCCCGCAATTCCGAGTACAGCTGCGCCGCCAGGGTTTTGTTGGGTGCCATCACAATGGTCGGCCGCTGCAGCGTGGCCGTTACATTGGCAACAGTAAAGGTCTTGCCGGAGCCTGTTACCCCGAGCAGCGTCTGAAATTGTTCGCCAGATTGCATTCCTGCGACCAGCTCACGTATCGCCTGTGGCTGGTCGCCCGAGGGCTGGTAGTCACTGGTCAGGCAAAATTCTTGGGTCATGATCTACCCGTTTTTTCAAAGGACAGGTATATTAGCGCCGAACAGTAACTCTGCCTACCGCACCCGGTGAAGACAGGATGGTGGCCCGGGCAATCACACGCGAGATCAAAAAGTTGAGCATCAGTCGTTTATCAGATCGCGTCCAGCGCATCAAACCATCGCCCACCCTGGCTGTTACCAATCGTGCACGTGAACTGCGCGCCGCCGGCAAGGATGTTATCGGCCTTGGCGCCGGTGAGCCGGACTTTGACACCCCGGAACACATCAAAACCGCTGCCATCAAGGCTATCCAGGACGGCTTTACCAAGTACACGGCGGTAGATGGCACGCCTCAGCTGAAGCAGGCGATTATCAACAAGTTCAAGCGTGATAACGGCCTCGACTTTGCTGCTGACCAGGTCCTGGTATCCGCCGGTGGCAAGCACAGTTTTTTCAATCTGGCCCAGGCGCTGTTAAATGAAGGTGACGAAGTTATTATTCCCGCGCCCTACTGGGTCTCCTACCCGGATATGGTACTGCTGGCCGATGCGGCGCCGGTGATCATTGAGGCCGGTATTGAGCAGCATTTTAAAATTACGCCTGCACAGCTGGAATCAGCCATTACGGCAAAAACCCGGCTGTTCGTGATCAACAGCCCATCCAATCCCACGGGTGTCGCTTATACACGCGCAGAACTGGTCGCCCTCGGCGATGTCCTGCGCAAGCACCCGGACATCGTCATCGCTACTGATGACATGTATGAGCACATACTCTGGACCGATGAGCCTTTCAGCAACATCGTCACTGTATGCCCGGACCTGCTGGACCGTACCATCGTCCTTAATGGCGTCTCCAAGGCCTACTCCATGACTGGCTGGCGCATCGGTTACGCGGCCGGTCCCAAGCCGCTCATGGCGGCCATGAAAAAAATCCAGTCGCAGAGCACGTCCAATCCGACATCAATCGCGCAGGTCGCGGCCGAGGCGGCGTTGAACGGCGACCAGGGTTGCATCGCGCCCATGCTTAAGGCGTTTAAAGAGCGCCATGACCACGTTGTCGCCCGGCTGAACGCGCTGGACGGCGTACACTGCCTGCCGGCTGATGGCACTTTTTACGCTTTCCCGGATTTCCGCAAGGTCATTGCCGCCAACCCCAACGTCAACAGCGATGTCGAGCTGGCCGAATACATTCTGAACGAGGCCGGTGTTGCCCTGGTGCCCGGTTCCGCGTTTGGCGCCGAAGGCTACCTCCGGTTGTCCTTTGCCACCAGCATGGAAAACCTGGACGCTGCACTGGACCGCATAGCCGACCTGCTCGGTCGCTAAGCACAAAAATCAAACGTGGCCGGATCAGGATAATCCGCCACGAGCCCGGGCTCGGATGCCCGGAACTACACAGCCAGCACACAATCAAGGAGGATTGTTATGCATGGAGTCTGTCAGACCCGCCAATGGCGGCGCATGTTTGTTGGTACGTCAAAATTTCGCACCAGGAAACCCTGTCACATCGGATTTAGCACGATTGAATTGCTGGTCACGCTCGCCGTTCTCAGTGTGATACTCGCCTCGGGGAGTGCCGGGTTCTCCCGTCTGCTGCGAAATCAAAAGCTGAGCATCTTGACCAACGACGTCATTACTTCGCTGCGTTTGGCCAGGTCTGCTGCCATTACGCGCAATGCGCCCGTCAGTCTCTGTCAGAGCGCCTCAGGGAGTGAATGCGAAAGAGCTGCGCAATGGGAGTACGGCTGGGTCACCTTTGTCGATACCAACGGCAACAAGCTGGCTGATCCTGGAGAAGACATCATCCAGCGACATGAGCCACTGGCACCCGGGTTACGCTTGCGCTGGCGAGCCTCGGGACACAGCAACTACTATGTAAGCTACCTGCCCGTCGGCAAAAGCAACAAGGCCGGCAGCTTCTGGCTGTGCGATTTTTCCGGGGCGGATCTCCTTGGCCGACGAATTGTAATGGCCAATACCGGAACAATCCGGGTCGAAGACGCGTCGGAAGCCGAGATCCTGACCAATTGCCCGTAAAACTTTGTGTTACGGCTTGACCACCCGCGGGGGCATCAGTACCATACGCGCGCTTTCCGATTCCCCGGTAGCTCAGTTGGTAGAGCAGGAGACTGTTAATCTCTTGGTCGGCGGTTCGAGTCCGTCCCGGGGAGCCATTTTCCACCAATATGAACCACAGTAGAGCCAAGCATCAGCTCCGGCACGTACTCCAATTCGGCCGGATTTTCACCATCTTCAGAATATTCGGCTGTGCCATCAATAAACAGTTTTATCTTTGTTACAAATTTCCGCATGAACGCATTGGCTAATTTTTTGGACCCGGTAAGCTGCTCCAGCATGGCCTCACGCAACTGAGAAACATGATCAAGAGTAACCGTTGTCTCCGGCGCTTTTTCTGCATCAAGCTCTTTTAGTGAAATTTCCAGCTTTTTAAGTCTCGCATTATTTGTCTGCAGGCGCTTGGTGAGATCGCCGAGGTTGGGAGCCAGTCGGCCATACTCTTCCAGCAGAGAAAACAGGTTACTGTTTTTGTGTTCGATATTTTCAATCTCTGTCACCAATTTGCGCCGCCGCTTGGCAACATCCTGGGCCCAGGATCCACACCTTTTATCCATCTCCCGGATGATTATTTTCAGCCTGTCTTCTGTAATCAGCTCCTCCAGCACAACATCCAGCAGCCATTGCTCTGTTTCATCCACCTTCAATCGATGCATAACGTGCTTTTTTTCATAGTACGCTGCACGACAAACATAGTAAGCATATACGCCTGATCTGCCTGATGCAGTTTGCACCATGATACTCGCGCCACAGTTACATGTGAGCAACCCAGCAAAAGCCCGGTTAGATTTTGCTGCGCCGGCATCCTCTTTGGTCTCGCTGTCCATAATGGATTGCACTGTGCTCCACAAGTTCAGAGGTATGATGGGCTCATGGCTATCAACAATAATCCATTCGCTTCTTGGTCGAAGCTTTTTTTTGTCACGCCGGCTGCGACGGCCAAAAACAATGCGGCCAATCACAGTATCATTCCGCAATAAGTTCAATACAGCCTTTTTCCGCCAACTGCGGCCTCTGTTCGTATAGCCGTGCTCGTTGAGATAGTGAGATATACCTAGCGCCCCCAGGCGATCCACTGCTTTCAGTTTGAAAATCAGCTGCACCACTTCCGCCTCCTCCGGCAGTGGTTTCAGTATTTTTCTTTTCTCATTATCCGGGTGAGGCATGGCCTTGAAGCCATACGGTGTGGCGCCACCGTTAAAGTATCCTGACCTGGCATTCGAGATCATTGATCGTGTGGTATCGGCTGAGGTTTGCAATGATTTTGCCTCATCAACGATTTCCAAAAAGCCATCCATCATGCGGCCAATATCGGTCTCTCGATCAACAGACTGCGCTATATAGATCAGCTTTGTGCCGTTTTCGTCCAGGCGCTTTTTATAAATAACCGCATCGAACCGGTTGCGCGCGAATCGGGAGCTTGACCATACAATGAGATAATTGATCTCCATGATCTCGCAGTACTCAATTGCATCAAGGAAAGACTGCCGGCCAGTAGCCGATGAAAACGCAGATTTACCCTCATCCACAAATTCCTTGATAACATCGGCCTCCAGCTCTTCGGCCTTCTTTCTGCCGGCATCAAGCTGAGCAGGCAGGGAAACATCCTTTTCCACCTGCTTCTGGTCAGAGACTCGCGCATATATCACTGCGGTTTTCATTGTTACCTATTACCACCTTCTATGATTCTTTTGATGTGACGCACCGACCTGGTATCACGTAGCTTTTTGTTGATTGTCGCCCTAATCTCCTCCGGGGATTTTCCTGCGCTGGCGAGATCCATGATCATCTGATCGCGCACGTATTTCTTGAACCGGCTAAACCTGGGCATCGCGCTCAATGCTGTTGTTGCTGTTTCATCATCCATGATCGCCCAGGAAAAAATGAATTCATCAAAGCCGACTATAGTGGCGATGGCCAGCCAGGCATCGCTCAGGCCGAGCTTGCGCAGTATGTCCAGGCGCGGATCGGTCGCGCCGCGGTAGGCGGGTTTTGAAATATTGCATATATCCAGGTACCCACCCCCCTCCAGGGCGAGGGGCATATACTCATGCCGACCCCCCACCCTCTGCACCTGGTCAGTCATTCCGTGTTTTGAATTGCGCTTTTCACTATTCATGGCACTCATAACTCATTGATCCTGTTAGTTGGTGGATGGGCTGAATTGCGCTTTTTGTCATAAGGCGCAATTCGTTAGTGTTTTGTTTTTGGCCGTATTTAGGGCGAGTTCCGGACAGTGCGCAGCACCCTGCAAACACCGAGCAAGTGCCATGGTTCAGCCTCAGCAAAGTGGAGTTCCGTGCACCAAATGAACCCGCAAACACGTGTGCGCTGATCATTTCAGAGCCTCCAGCAGTGCAGTGGTGGGCGTGTTGATCTTTCCTAGTGGATTGGCTGCGTCGATGATGGCGCGGAGCTTACGGTGGGCGATGTGGCTGTATATCACCGAGGTCTTGGGATCCTCGTGACCGAGCAGCACCTGGCGCAGATCAATACCCACATCCTCCTCGGCCAGCTCAGCACCAAACAAGTGGCGCAGGGCATGCGGGTGCATCTGATCTTTCGGTATGCCGGCAGCCTCACCGTAGTGCTGGATCCTGTCCTGGGCGCTGCGCTGTGACAGCCGGCGCGCTTCTCCATGATATTCGTGCGCAGCTGTCAGCCTGTTCCTGGTGCTGACAAACAGCACCTGGTCACCATTGGGCAGTGATCGATCAATGCCATCAAGCTCAGGGTGATTGAGGTATGCATGCAGTATTAACCTGGTCTCATGCGGTGCCGGTACCAGGCGCTCCTTTTTACCCTTCTCTCTGAATCTGATCACCAGGTGCTGGCCGGCCTGGTCTGAGTAGCTGATCAGATCCGACTGATTGAGGCCGACCACACCACTGACACGTGGGCCGCAGCCGGCCATGATCATCATGATGGTGAGATCTCGTACACCAATAAACGTTTCCAGGTCAGGCTGGCGCAGGATCTGCTCAAGGGCTGACAAACTCATCGCGATTGGTAGCTTTTTTCCGGCCTTCGGGTATGGCATCGCCGCGGCCGGGTTGGTCGATATCTCGCGGCGCTTATACAGCCATTCATAAAAACCACGGATCGCGGCAACCATGGTGCGCCTGGTGCTCGCTGCCATCTTGCGTTCGAAAGCATCGATGCCGGCAAACTGCAGCAGATCCTCCAGATTGGCCATGCGCAGGGTTTTGCCTTTCACTTTTAAAGCAGCGGCGAGCTGGTTCAGATACCGGCCATATTTATCGCACGTCGCCACACTGCGGCCGTTATTGAATTCCATCCAGCTCAAATATTCGTCAACCAATGTGCTCATCACTTGCACCCGGGGCACCCAAATGGCGCAACCTGTTGAATTTGATAATAAAAAACAGGGTGCAACCTGCTGCACCTCATGCACCCTTCACTTCCACTTTTTACAATTTTCTCTTTCATTTCAATGCCTTAAATGGGTGGAAGTGAATTTGAAACATTGACCACTTGCACCCAACTTGCACCCGGGGCACCCAACTTGCACCCTCACTTGCACCCATAATTCAGAATTAAAAAAATATTATTTATCAATAAGTTATATATAAAACACCTGCCTCAGGGTGCTCCGGGTGCAAGTGTTTCAACAAATACCCGCCTCTATTTCCCGATTTCATGACAAAAAAATTAAGAAACCCTCATAAGTCATTGAAAAATAGCGCGCGCGACCTGTTGCGCCTTCGGCGCGTTTATTCGTCACGCCAGCTGAATTCTGCATAGCGGGTGCCGTGTATCACTTTCCGGTGGGTCACTTTCCACCCGGCCGCCTCAATCGTGTGCAGCTCGTTATTGATGCGCACACCCAGCTGCTTGGCATTCTGGAATGGCACCTTGATGCCGTACTCGCGTCCGTATCGCTGCATCATGGCCAGCAGCTCCCCTGTCGAAGCCAGGAACCAATACACCTGGCGGCCGGTGTTATCGCCCGCCTCATCCTTGATGGCCTCTCGCTCGACCTCCATGCCCATCATGCTGCACCAGACTTTGTTATCTGCGGCCTCAGCCTGGCGCGAGAAGTCGATCAGGAACACACGGCGCAGGCCTTCCAGCAGCTGCAGCACGGCGTTGGTGCCCTGCTCACTCTGTTTCGCATGGGTGTCCTGGTAGCGGATCCACTCATCCAACAGCACAAACTCCGGCGCACGGTCGCCGGCATCAATTTTCAGCTCCTCAGGCAATGGGATGTATTTGAGCAGCGCTTTGGCGAGAAGTGTCAGCAAAGCCATGAATTCTGATGTGCGATCCTTGGAGAATTGCCGATGCTGCTCCCGGATATACTTTATATACGTCTCACGCTTCGCCAGATCCGGCAGAACGTCATCTGCCAGCACCTGCAGCCATGCGCTCATGATTTCGTTGCGGCGCCCCAGCAGCTTCATGCTGGTGCTGGTTTCCACGAATTCATTGTTTTGGAACCGTTTGGAAAATTCGATGATATAGGTGCGGTTGATCAGTTCAGGCTTCGAAAACGGCTCAATGGCGGTGATACAGACCAGGCAGGCCAGCTTTTCGGCGGTAATGCCGCTCTCCGTGCCGTGTTTGCGCTTGATGTTGGTCGCCCCTGTTGCCGCCAGCAGCAGGAAATTGAGCGATTGCTTGTTGATATCATCGGTTTCCAGGTTGTCCTTGATGATCAGCGGCTCAGTGGATCCCATCGAATAATCGCCGGCCGTACTGGACCGGCCGACCATATCGGCACCATAAAGCAACAGTGAGCAAAAGCGCGCGGCCGTAGTCTTGCCGCTGCCGCTGCCGCCTTCCATTTTCATCAGCGGCCGGGTCTGAGTAATCGGCAGCAGGTAGGCAGCCAATGTCCATGCCATCACCAGGTAGCGCTGGGCCGGTTCGCAGGTGAGCACATCAAAAAACAACGCTTTGAGATCGCGCATGCCGGCGGCCACATTCACCTCGGAATCAAAAACAAATTCCTTCATCTGGCTGGACTCAGCCAGCAGCACCGCATGCGGATTGGTGCCATTTTCCATCAGCTCGGTGTTGTTGGCCGACAGCTTCATGATCCTGTTGGCGGGATCTTTCAGATTCAGATAAACAGTCGGGCCGGTGCCATCATCGAGCATGTGCACCCAGGAGAAGGCCTCCAGCCGATCGCCACGGTTATAGCAAAGCGATTTGATCTCAGCGTTGACAAACTTGGCCAGCTGCTGCGTGCTGTTCAGCTGCGCCTCTTTGTGCAGCAATGCCTCCCAGGCGGTATTGCCGCCAATGCTGTAGATCTTGTGATGGTAGAAGAGATGTAATATGTCATTAGACACAAAAAACTTGCCATGGCTTTTGAAGTGATCCCAAATGCACTTGGCCACCTCGCGCATAAACCCCTCAGGCAGCTTTGACCGGTTTGCGCCGACATTCCACTTCTCTTCTATGTCTTCGATTTGATCGAGTAAGCCATAGCCTGTTTTGATGTTTTCCAGCACGGCATCGCGCGAGAAACCGATCTTTTGCATCTCCAGCACAATGGCATCACGCTGCAGGTCCGCCACCAGGCCCAGCAGCTCAAAATAGCTGATCTCTTCCAGGTGGTTTAGTGTCGCGCTGGCGTCATCTCTCACATCCGGCGGCAGCACCTTGAGCTCCCACAGCAAAGGATGATGCGCCTTTTTGATGATCGACTGGATGCGCTTCGGCGCGGTGTCCTTGTCCTTTTGTATCCAGTCATCAGGATCTTCGCCTGGCGTCATCCAGGCGCTGGCCACGGATACCTTGCAATCCGGCTGGCGCAGCAAATGGTTGTAGAGTTTTCGTGTGTACTTGATGCCGGCCGGCGGCTGGCCATTGGTGCCATACTTGGTATCATAGTCAAACCAGATAATAAAATGCTTGCCGTTGGAGTGCGTCAGCAGCCATTGAATCTGTTGCTCACTCAGCTGGCCGAGTGTAGCCATAACATTGCGGATGCCCACATCCAGGAAGCTGGCAAGATCATTCTCACCCTCAACCAGGATCACGGTGTCATGGTGTATCGCGCGCTGGTTGCCCCATTGCAGGCCGTTCAGCCGGTTCTCCGTGCGCAGCTGGTAATCAATTTTCTTTCTCGGGTCCTTGATGGTGAAGTGGCCAATATCACCGAGCTCAGTGCGGTGCGGGTATATGAATACACCCGGCACAAAAAAATCTTTCCACTGCGGCGGCTGGCCATCCTTTTGGCGCTCAACATACAAACCAGCCTGGGTGATTTGATCCAGCGGTATGCCTTTTTTCTGCAGCGCCTCGGCCAGCTTGCCATCGGTAAAGCCGATCTCCATCGCGTCGATGGTTTTGTCATTGTGACCGCGGCCATCCGGTTTGGCAGTGGTTAAATAGGTCTTGCTCTCCGGTCGCTTGCTGAGCACGTCACGATAGTGCAGCACTGCGGCTTCGAGTACTGCCTGCAGCGGGTTAGGCCCGGCCGGCTCACTGCGCGGATCCTGTTGCGCCTTCGGCGCAGGTAGTGTCACACCAAAGGCATCGGCCACGGCGCGCAGCGCCTTGCCCTTGGGCAAGTTGTCATAGCGCTCCGCGAATGTGAACACGTCGCCGGTGGCATCGCAGGAGTAGCACTTGTATCCATCCAGCCGATCGCCCAGCACAGAAAAGCAATCATTGTGGCCGCAAAACGGGCAGGGATTAAAGCGCACCGTCTTGCCTGTGCGCTTGGGTGATATACCGCAGCGGCGCTCAATAAAATCAACCAGGTCGGCCCTATCCTTTACCTGCTGATATAATTTGTTGGTTTCAATGGTGCTGGTTTCGCTGTTCTCTTTGGCCATGATGATTGTCTTTATGTTACGGCTTCGGGTGCGCCTTTGTTATTCATTCGGGTGCCGCGTCTTATGCCTGGCT
>Ga0224501_10000136_pt1 | contig 74374 bp, 65 predicted proteins | sample SF_Oct11_sed_USG_4_FD_169105 | JGI IMG/M metagenome (GOLD analysis project Ga0224501, IMG submission 169105) | Sediment microbial communities from San Francisco Bay, California, United States - SF_Oct11_sed_USGS_8_1 | ecosystem: Environmental > Aquatic > Marine > Sediment | place: USA...
CCGGCCCGTTTGTTATGCTGTCGCCGCAATATCCGGTAAGAACGCCAGCTACTGAGCTACAAGTAGAATCGCATACAGTACATGATGTTTCGCCGTAAAGGCATGACTCTGTAATAGTATTACCATCATCACACCCCTCATTTTCTTCTATTATATTATTGCCGCAAACCGCCAGAGGCCCCACATCTGTAATACTTTCAATATTCTCTTTTGAACAATTGACAGAAAAGGCGCTCATAAGAACGATCAAAATTAAAAACATGATATTTTTTTTCATTTTTTACCCCTTAAGATTTTATCTATTATCTAAAATTTTTATCAACCCTTTATTAGAGTTAAATAAAAAAAATTTGTTATTTATACCACATAAATTGTACTTTGTCAATAGGCAATATTACCTATTTTCGCGCGTTTTTCAGGGAAAAATATCAATTTTATGGTATATTTAGGGATTATATTCTTTCTGTAAGAAAAAATTCAATAAACGCCCTAACCAGCAAAAATATAGATCGATATTTCAATTTAAATAGAAAGCCATGAAAGTATATTGTAATCTTGAAATATAAAATTTTCACTTCCCGCGTATACGACCGATCCGGCGGATTTTTTCTGCAATTTATTGAGCCATTTCATTTGATTTATAAAATCGGGATGAAAAGTTTCTGAAGATTTTATTTCTGTAAGATCAAGATAATCTCCCCTATCTTTTACCAGATCAACTCCATGGCCGTGTTGATCTCTCCAAAAATATAACGGAGCCTCGTTCCCTTTGCAAAAATAATCTTTCATGACTTCAGTAATGAACCAGTTTTTAAATATTTGTCCTCTTAATGGATGTACATTTAGTATATCGGGCGATTGTATGCGTAAAAGATAACAAAGTAATCCACTGTCATAAAAATAGACTTTGGGAGCTTTGATAATTCTCTTAGAAAAATTACGAAAGTGCGGTTGTAAAAAGAATATTACAAAAGAAGCCTCGAGAACGCCTGCCCAGGCTTTTGCGGTTGGCTGGGTAATACCCACATCTGCAGCAATTGCCGCGGTCCCAATAAAGTAAGCGCCCGATAATTTTGAAGCTGTTTTTTTAAATAATTCTGAATATGTCTTTGAAACACAGCCTCATTATCTATCAAATGAATATATTGTCAATTCAAAATGGTATTTTAAATTGACAATATCAACGAATCGGAATGAAGTTAACCGATGGCGATTTTTTCTTCTAACCAATTTTTAATAATTTTATTAGAGCTTATACCTTTTTTCTTTTCTAGTTCATTTAATTTTTTAGATAATTTAATGTCTAAAGTTATATTAAAAGTTTCTGACTTAATATCTATTTCACATTTAACTTCTTTTGATCTATCTAAAATTTCTGCTGAAGAATGACTATCCCAGTAATTTCCCTTCTTTTTGTACTCTTTAATATCTTCATTGGTAATATTATTTTTTGCCATAAAACCGTTTCTCCTTATTATCCATATCTCTGCACGATATAGGTAATATTTGATGATTCCCTTTATAAATAAAAAATACTATCAAATGTCTTCCGTTATTTGTTTTACCTAAAGCAAGGTATAAGTTCTCATTTTTTCGATGGCCTTTTTCTACAAATTGAACGTATGTCTTATTTTCAAAAACTTCTTCAACTTCTTTTTTATAAACCTTGTGCTTTACAATTAGTTTTTCAATAACTTCATCAATCAAGCCAAATAATTTTTTCTATTTTCAATTTAATCGTTCCTGTGTTATTTTTCAAATAAAAGTTTGTTATTACAAAAAACCCATTTCATTGGCCTTTACCATCATTTCGGCCTGGCTGTGAATATTCAGCTTTTTATAAATATTTTGTATGTGATTTCTTAGAGTTTTTTCGCTTATATGAAGCGATTCGGCTGTTTTTTTTACCGAAGTGCCCGTAGATAAAATTTCAAGAATCTGCATTTCTCTTTGAGATAAAGATTCTGAATGAGTTGCCTCTGTATTAAGTTTAAAATTATTTAATATTTTAGCCGCTACCGTAGGGGATATAACAGCACCGCCAGATACGACAGTTTCAAGAATAAAATCTACAGGAGGGGCCTCTGATTTTTCTATGTAACTTTTAGCTCCCGCTTTTAACGCCTGCAGTATGGTTTCTTCTGAAGAAACAACAGTAATGATGATAATTTTTATTTTAGGATATTTTTGATTTATAAGCCGGGTAAGCTCTACGCCGTTAATACCGGGAAGGTTAATATCTATAAATAAAAAATTCTGCTTCCCTTTTTTATTATCATGCCAGTAGTGCTCGGCGCTTTGCCATGAGAAAACTTCTTTTACAGATTTATTTTTTTTTAATAATTCTGAAAAATGATCGCGAAATATTTTATTGTCTTCAATTACGCCAATAGTTAGATTTGGTATTTTAGATTTTGTCATTGGCTATTTATATTACAATTAATTAGGTCATTTTTTTATATGATATGTCAAGATAAAAATCTTATTATAAATAAGAATTGATATAGAGAAAATTATAATTTTTTTAAAATTTAATCGTCGTCATCATGATCTTCATGTTCATCATCATCATCGTCCGCATGTTCTTTTTTATATTTTCTACCGGGATTTTTAGAGCCAGGATTTCGTAAATGATCATATTTTCCCGATTTCCAGATTCTTTCGGCTTCGTGTTCGTCGCCGCTTCTGTGGCACAATTCACATTTTTCATAATCTCTTATGCCTTCTTCTATGTGTTCTCTTTCAATTTTTCGGGGGGAGTGTTCATGGCAGCTGTAGCAGGTATATTTTTTATAGTCTTTATCAAGATGACAGTCTTTGCATCTGGATGGATGATGTCTGTCAAAGCGAAAGTATTTAGTATGATTAAATTTTGCGGGTAACCAGCGTCTTGTGTCGTGGCAATCTAAGCATTGTTGATTTTTTTCATGTAAACTATCCGCAGGAATTTGATGGCATGCCGTACAGTTCTTTTGTAAAGAAAGTTCTAATACATCATGTGAAAATTCACGAATTAAGATTTTAGGCTCTAGGCCAGCGTGATCTGTATGGCAAACGCCGCATGTTTCTTTTGAAAGAGATGCGTGAAATAAAATTTTCTTTTTATCTTCAGTTTTAGTGACTTTTGTGCCATCTACCGTAAAATGACCTATATTTTTTGGTTTATGACATGATATACATTTTTCACTAGAAATCCCCTGAAAGATATCATGACATTTTAAGCAGTTCTCTTCAAGTTTCGTATGGCCCTTTGACAAATTTCCCGGGTTTATGGTTTGTTTTGGATATTTGTAGATTAAAAAAAATACCGTAATTAGCGCCGCTGTTAAATACAATATGCGAATCATTAGAATTTTTCCCAAAACATAAAAATAGTTATTATATGAGCTAAAGCTAATACCGCGAAAGCAGAAGTAATAGGTTTATGAATAACGCGCCACTGGTTGACAGTTTTTACCGCTATGGAATCCCAGAAAATTTTTGATTCAATTTCATTTTCTGAAAGCCCACTTTTTAAAAAGATTTCTTTTCTATTTTTTAATGTGTCTTTTGCTGTTTGCACCAGATAGCGGCCCGCTAAACCGCTGCCTGCAGCGATAAGCATGGCAATAGAAGCCGCCCATGGAAGATAAGCGTTAAAGTGAATTCCTGAATGAATTAAAACCAATAGAGTTCCAAGCCATGAAAAAAATTCATGCAGCTGTAAGTAAAATTTAGGAGAGCCTTCTGTTATGATTTTTCTCTTTCTTAAAGAATAGAGAAATGAAGCAATAATAAATAAAGTACCGGGGATGCCAAGGTATCTGCCTATCCATGCCAGTTCAAAAAGATGTAAAAATAAATCTATGATAATGGTAAATATCACTAACGAAAAGAACCATACAACAGAAGGTATTATATCTTTTGTTAAAACAGAATGCTTCATATGATGAGTAATTTTATACTTGATATCTTTATTTAGTTGAGAATAACAAAATATAGAACTTTTTTAAGTAAAAGACCAAAATATTTATGAAACGAATTCATTTTTCGATGCGATAGGTTCTGACAAGATATTCATTTTTTTAGTTCATTATTGATTTCAAATCTGTGTCAAAAAGTAAGCAATCACCGGAGTTTTAGCGCGACGTAACACTTAATACGGAAATCTCATACCTATAGATTTAAAAATCGATACCCCACTGGCAGTCAAATAAGGGAAAAAACTTCCAATCAGGGGCCGATTTATCATACGGCATAGGGCTTAAAGCAAATTTATATCCGGCTGAAACTCGAAAACCTTTTGAAAAATGATAAGATAAAAGAAAAGAATTTTCAAATGCCCAGTTGTTGCGGTAATGGTTTAGTATAAATAAATCAAAATCGAAATTATAAAATAAATTATAAAATATATTGCCGTCAAAATCAAGACCGGTACGCCCAGAAGCTTTATTATGAAAAACAGACATTCTATGATAAGCCAGTACAAAATCAATAGTAGGGTAATCACTTTTACCAAAATTTTCAGATAAATATAAAGTAAAAGCAGGGGTTATCATAATATGTTTATTGATGTAAAATGATAAATAAGCCGTATTTGTTAATACAAAAATATGGGGAACTTTTGAAAGAGGCGGCAGAAGACCTATGCCATCTTTTGCAAAAGCTCTTAAAAACGGCGTAGGGTAATAAATGCCGTGTTCAGTCGCGAAAAATCCGCTCAACAAATTATCCCATGATTTTTTTAAGAAAAAATTTGGTATTAAAGCGTTCCAAAAAGGAAAGGTAGAAAGTTCTATATTATCGGTTAAACCATATTGAAGAGGTTGAAACAAACCAATTTCAAAACGATTTTTAGGAACCACCTTACCCGTACCTATGGGCCAGTTTGAATTTACGGAATATAATAAATTAACAGAGAAGATTGATAAAGAAAAAAGAACTATAATTTTAATTTTTTTCATAATCATTATATTTATGGAATGTTGACCTCAACTGTTAAGGGCGCGTGATCAGAAAGTGGCATTGTATCATTTTGATGAACGAAGCCCGTTCCCGATACAATGGTTAAATTGGTAAAAATATAATCTAATTTTCGGTTCCAAAATCCGTTTTTATTGGTAGTATGGGTGTAATAGGGCGCGTTTTGCTCTTCTGTATTGCCATATTCAGCTAAAGAAATTGCCGGATTATATAACGCGTAAAGTTCATCAAGCCATGTTTTTTCTTCTGAATAATCGTCGGCGATGTATGTTTCTTCGCATATAGAATCGGGAAAGTTACTTGTTTTCGCGCTGTTAGGCGGAACCGTATTTAAATCGCCAGCACCTATTAAATTTTCACCTTCCACTTTTAATTTGTCAAGCTCTTTCTTAAATATATCAATTTGTTTCTTTTTAGTGCCATCTGTTGAATAGGCCGCCGCATGAATTCCCGCAACATAAATGTTTTTACCGCCGCTTAAATTTATATTTGTTTTTAAAATGTTTCTTTTAAGATAAAAGTATTTATCTAGATCAGGTTGATCTGACCTTAAAGGCAGCGCGATTCTTTCTGCCGATATGAATTTCCATCGTGAAAAAATGGCGTTACCGCTGTCAACCCGGCCTATACCGTCACTGGGAACATAATCGGCCTTCCATTGTGACGCATAAGCCGCGTAATTTAGCTGGGTTCTATCAAGAATATACTGAACCTGATCTATGTATGCGGCTCTTTTTGAATTAATATCAATCTCCTGAACAATAAGAATATCGGGATTGTATTCATTTATTTTTTTAATGAGATTGTCTAAATTTTTAGTTACTTCGTTTTCAGTCATTAAAACTCTTTTATCATAGCAGTCAAAAAAAAAGTCTATTCGTCCGCCGCCAAATTTAATATTCCAGTTCATTATTTTTAAAACAGCAGGGGGAGACGTAGCTGTTGTTTTGGATTTTGATTCATATAAAACGGCGTCTTCAAGATCATCAAATTCAGTGTTAAAAAAATCGCATGAGAAGAACAAAAGTAAGATAGTTAAAATGTACAAGCGGAAGATCATAATCCATGTTCTTTTTGGGGAATTAAGCGGCAATTGAAATTTAATATATGCTATGGAAAACCAGAGCAATTTTTTTTTGAATATGCGGTATATATTTATATTTTAGGGGTATTACATTTATATGAAATGTAGAAAACAGCCGCTTTGGGCAAAAGCAAAGATAAATAATGTATGGGAAGTACGAATAGATTTATTAACATGGGAAAAAATAATCTATACGGCTAAAAAAAGAAAGAAAACATACTCTTGGATTGTCAGATATTGCGTTTTTAGCTTGTTAAAAGTTAAAAATCTTCGTTGGACAAAAAGAATGCAGAATTTGAATCAAGAATTAAAATATAATTTAAAAGAAAAAAAACATCGCCATATGCTTTGTTTATATGGTCAAGATGAAATTCTTTTAAGAAACAGTGCTTTAATTTTAGGTGTTTCTGTTTCTAAGATGATAAGACTTGCTATAGCTGTTTATATTGATAGAGTATTAAATGGGATGACCAGTAATAGTAATTTGTTTTGGCAAGGTATAAAGATTTATTCAAAAATAAAGTATTTTCGTTCTATGAGAGAAAATTATATAGCTATGGTTTTTCATAACTATAAAAAATTTTTAATAGAAGAATATTGGGGTTTTTCATAATTCAATGCATAATTTTATAAAATTACTTTTACTTATATCTTTAATTCTCTGTTCCTGCGCGTTACCATGGGACATTGTTAAAGAAAGAAAAATAATGTCAAAATTTCATCGTCGCTTGATATGGGAGAAGGGAAAGGATAAAAGGTGTAATGAGGAATTTGTTATAAAAAGAATAAATGATGAGAATCGTTTTTACTATATATTAGCCGAACAGGAAAATTGCGCGGTTTTTATTAGTATTACAGCAGATAGTGAAGAAAGTTTTTTCTTAAAGAAAATAGTAGTTATGACGAATGAAGAGACTATTACTTTTAATGATCTTAACTCAAAGCTAATTATAGAAAAAGTAGGATGGGGTAATAAAATAAACCTAAGCTGGAAAAATGATACTTTATTGTATAATATAAATTTATATTTAAAATCAAAAGATTATAGTGTATTTTATAATCTATAATTATATTCCTGAACCTTGTGAGAATAAAGTTTCTTGAAGAGCAGCCTGTGTTATTTTGCTGCCAGCAGCTACATCTTCGGTGAGCCATACATTGCCGCCTATAACAGAGTTCTTACCGATGGTTACTCTTCCTAAAATTGTTGCGCCGGAATAAATAATAACACCATCTTCAATAATGGGATGTCTGGGAATTCCTTTTATGGGGTTACCCTTTTTATCAAGAGGAAAGCTTTTCGCTCCCAGCGTAACCCCTTGATAAAGTCTAACATTATTGCCTATAATACATGTTTCGCCAATAACTACACCAGTGCCGTGGTCAATAAAAAATCCTTCACCTATAGTCGCGCCCGGATGAATATCAATTCCAGTTGTACTGTGAGCATGTTCTGTTATCATCCTTGGCAGCAGGGGTACATCTAAATTAAATAAGGCGTTTGCAAGGCGATAGCTGGTTATTGCGGTAACCCCAGGGTAGCAGAAAATGGTTTCTCCGGGAGAAGAAGCAGCAGGATCTCCATTGTACGCGGCTAAGACATCTTTAGCGGCTTTTTTTTGTATATCGGGAAGTTTTGCTAAAAAGTTTTTTGTGAGATCATACGAAATATTATTGCATTTTAAACATTCTTTTTCATGAGAGCATGAAAAACATAGACCTCTTCGTATTTGTTCAGCCAGCTCACGCTGTAATGTATCAAGAGTGGCCCCAACATGAAAATGTAAATTTTGGATGGGTAGTTCAGACGGGCCAAAATATCCGGGGAAGAGTACCGCTTTTAGTTCTTCTATAATAGAAAGTGTTACCTCTTTTGAAGGTAAAAGTTGAAAATGCGGATCCCAGTCTGCACGGTGAACCAGCATTTCATTTTTTGTTATTAATCTTTCAACCAGATCGGATAGAAAATTTTTATTCTCAGGATCAAGAGGAATTTTTGTGTCTGAAAATTTTTTAGAAGGTTTCATTTCACGTTATTCTTCAAAAAGCCATGTGCTTAAATAGCGTTCTCCGGTATCTGTTATAATTGTAACAATAACTTTGCCTTCATTTTCTGGTCTTTTGGCAACTTCTAAAGCCGCGTAAACATTACCGCCTGATGAGATCCCCACTAAAATACCTTCCTTTTCAGCTAAAAGCCTGGCAGTTTTACCAGCTTCTTCATGATCAATTTGTATTATTTCATCAATAATTTTAGTATTTAAAGTATCAGGCACAAATCCTGCTCCTATTCCTTGAATTTTATGAGGTCCGGGAGAACCTCCGGATAAAACAGGAGAGCCTTTAGGTTCTACAGCAATGGCTTTGAATTCCGGTTTTCTTGATTTTATGATTTCTGCCACACCGGTAATTGTTCCTCCTGTTCCCACACCCGATATCAGTATATCTACTTTACCTTCGGTATCATTCCATATTTCTTCAGCAGTTGTTTTTCTATGCACTTCAGGATTTGCCGGATTTTCAAATTGCTGTAATATTAAATATTTAGAATCATTTTCAGCCAGTTCTTTTGCCTTTTTTATGGCTCCGGGCATACCTTCGGCACCCGGTGTTAGTATAAGTTCAGCTCCAAATATTTTTAACAATCTTCTTCTTTCAATGCTCATTGTATCAGGCATTGTTAATACAAGTTTGTAACCTTTCGCTGCGCATATAAACGCTAAACCAATACCAGTATTGCCGCTTGTTGGTTCGAGTAATATTGTTTCTTTTGTTATTTTCCCTGATTTTTCCGCCGCTTCAATCATACTTTTTGCTATTCTATCTTTAACACTCGATAATGGATTTTGAGATTCCATTTTAACAAGAACAATTGCTTTTAAGCTTGGGTCTATTTTATTTAGTTTAATTAATGGTGTTTTTCCCACCAGGTCGATTACGCTATTTGCCACATTTTTCATTTTTTGCCTCCTGAAAAAGATGATACTATTAATTGAATCATCTTTAAAAATTCAATTTTTCTCTTTCGTATATTTAATTATAAAAAGAGAGAGATCGTCTTTTAAGTTGTTTTTACCTCCAGCAAATTCAAAAGTTTCAGTTAAAACATTATTACATATTTCGTCTGGATTTTTATATTTATGTTTTTCCAACATATTAATTAAGCCTTTTTCTTCAAGCATTTTTCCATCTGGTGATACAGCTTCTGTAAGTCCATCTGTAAATAAAACCAAAGTTTCATTTTGGTGAAGACGTCCCGCATATTCAATAAGAAAAATTTCTATTTGCTCATGTATAATTGTGCCTTCAGAATTAATTCTTGAAAATTCTCCGTCTTTATTAATTAATATTACCGGCGGATGTCCAGCTCTGGCGATTTTTAAAGCCCCTGTTTTAAGGCATAAAAAGCCGATAATGGCGGTTAAGAAATGTTCTCCCATTTTGCCATGTAACGAGCGGTGAATTTTTTTAAGAGTCCCCACAGGATCAGAAATATGTTCCCCCCAAAGCTGTAAAGACATCTTAACCATAACAGCCAAAAGGGCCGCGGGAACGCCATGTCCCGATACATCGCAAATGAAAAATCCTAGTTGTTCTTCACTTTTTTTATAGTAAAAATCAAGAAAATCACCGCCTAAATCATGCGCGGGCTCATATTTAAAAGCCAGTTTAGCGCCGTCAATATTTGGCATCCCTTGCGGTAAGAGCAGTTTTTGAATTTCACGAGCTTTTTTTAACTCTCGTTCGATATTTTCATATTTATTATTTTCAGACATTTTAATTTTATTGCCACAAAATAAAGAAAAAACATTTACACAAGCCCATTATTTAAATTATTTGATTCGAAAGATGAAAAAAGATGTATTAGAAGCCTACAGGATTTTTGCTGAAAAATCAATAAAAAAAAATATTTCACAATATGAAGAAATTACACCTGACCTTAAAATTAAGAATATTTACGAATCAGCTATAAAAAATGGTTTAATAGCAAAAGACAAAGGTCATGGCTATGAACTATGGGAAGACGTAACTTCTAAAGATAGTATTTTATTTAATATTAAAGCTGTCTCAATTTTAAGTGAAGTTAACGCGGGTATTTCATTTCATTTGGCCCAAATGGCTTTAGGAACCTTGTTTCGAAATAAATTAAAAATTAAAGAAAATAAAATATTTGTATTGTCGTTAGAGTCGCAGTTTAATTTTTTTAAAAATATTTTAGATCCTGTGGCGGTAACAGAGCAAAATAATTATTCTTTTTTTTTACAGGCATCAGAATATTGGGAAGAAGTTATAATCCCTTTTATTGATAATAACAGTATAATTCAATGGGTAAGGTTAAAAAAAACAGAATGTAAAATTTATAATTATGAAAACTCTCATGGTATTAACGAAACAAATTTTATAAAAATAATTGTGCCGATTAATTTATTATATCAAAATAAAATAAAGATAAATTCAAATACAGCAAAAACCTTATATCTTGAAGCGTGTATTCTTTATATGCTTTCTATAATGGCGGTAGCTTATGGGGCGGCATTATCGGCTTATAAAAAAGCGATAAAATACAGCGAACAAAGAGAGCAGGGCGGTAGTGTAATAAAGAATCATTTTTATATTCAAAACACTTTATCAGAAATTAAATTAAATTTAAAAAACTGTGAAGACATATTTCAAAACATAAGTATTAAATCTGATCGAAAAGAAAGTTTATTCAATATTTTAAGATATAAGTTAACCGTAATGCCATATGCTTTTAAGTCAGCTAATCTTTCTCTGCAAATTTTTGGCGGCTATGGATATATGAAAGAATTTGGTATTGAAAAAATTGTACGTGATATCAACCACTTAAGTTTATTAGGCGGTTCTTGTAATCAATTAAAACAAGCTTATTCTCAATTATCAAATGATCCATTCTTTTTGAAAAAAAATGAGAATTTAAATGAAAATATTTATTCGAAACTGATATTAAAGGCAAAAATAAAGACCATAGATATAAGAAATTATAATGAGTATCTTTGGACAAAAGACACACAGAATCTTCCGAATTCTCTTCAGAAATACAGAAAGCACATTAAAGATTTTGCTAACAAACATTTGAAAGAGGTATCGCATAAGTTAGATTTGTCTCTAGAAAAAAATATACAAATCGATACACTTAAAAAAGCGGCAAAAGCCGGACTTTTTTCTGATTTTTTACCTTTTCCCTTTGGTTCAAAAAAACTAAAAAACTATTTTTATACAGATACTCTTTTGCAATGTATTAAACTTGAAGAAATAAGTTCCGTATGCGGAGGTCTGGGACTTTTATTAGGAGCTAACGCATTAGGAATACTTCCTGTATTTTTATCTAAAAATAAAAAGCTTATAAGAAAATTTATTATAAAAAGTTCCCGTTTAGCTTTAAAAGAAAAACTTCAGCTTTTTTCCTTTGCGATAACAGAACCTTCAGGCGGTTCCGATTTGCAAAATACAAAAGGTGCTTCTTTATACAAGTCCGTAACTTGCGCGAAAAAAGTAAAAGACGGTTATTTATTAAATGGCAGAAAATGTTTTATTTCTAATGGTTCTTTCTCTTTTTATTTTACAGTTTTCGCTGTTATTGATAAAGATGATATGAGTTCATATACATGTTTTCTTATAGATAAAAACATGAAAGGCTTTAGTTTGGGTAGAGATGAAAAAAAGATGGGACAGAGAGCTTCTCCTGCTTCTGAGCTTATATTTGATAATGTTTTTGTTCCCAATAGCAATGTTATTGGGAAAGCGGGGGATGGATGGATGCTTTCTCAAATGTCTTTAAAATTCTCCAGAATTCCAACAGCCGCTATTTCTTTGGGTATTGCGAGATCTGCTTTAGAAAGTTTAATAGAATTTGTTAGTATGAGGCAGAATTATCTGTATAATATCGCCGATATTGAAAGCGAGATTACTCAATTAATTATACAAGTATCGGCCGCCCGTTTGATGCTATGGAAAACCGCAGCAAGTAAAAAAATTACACCAGATAGTGCCGCATTAACAAAAGTATTTTGCAGTGATACAGCTGTAGAAGTTTGTCTTAAAGTTATGGATTTAATGGGAAGTCAGGGGTTTTTATACGAAAATAAAGCTGAAAAAGCTTTTAGAGACGCCAGATTAACTCAAATATATGAAGGTACAAATTTTATAAATAAACTTGTTTTAGTAGAAAACTTAAATTATAATTTTAATAAAAAAAAATAATTTATTTATGAAAAAGAAACCTCTTAGTAAATACGATATAGAATATGAAAACGCTGTATCTTGTATATTCTTCTTTTTAATTGATTATAAAAAAGCTTTAAAACTAATTCCAAAACCTTTTTTACCAAAACATTTTTTTAAAAACAAAGCTTTAGCTGTTTTGTCTTTTTATGATTATCCTAAAAGTTCAATTGGCCCATACAAAGAAGCAGCTTTGGCAATAAAATCCAGGCATACACTAGAAGAAGAGTCAGGCTTTTTTGTTGTAAACCTTCCCGTTACCTCTAAAGAAGCATTTATCAAAGGTAAAAAATATTGGGGATTTAACAAAACGCTTGAGAATATAGAAGTGTATCAAAGTAAAAAAAATTATCATGCTCGTATTTTCAATTTAAGAAATAAAAATACCCTTGAAGTAAAATCAGTTTTACGTTTTGGTTTTAATTTAAGATATAGAGATACCCTTTTATTTTCATTAAAAAATAAAAGACCGGTAAAAAGCAGACTTCAAACAAATGGAATGGGTAAACTTTTTTTATTTTCTAGGTTTCGTTTAATTTTAACTGATAAAACTAATTCTATATCTAAAACAATACAGAGCTTAGAATTAGATAAGAAACAACCTTTTTTATCTTTTATTTCAAACAAATATAATGCTCAGTTGCTTGAAGCCGAGAGAATAAGTTAATTAAATTATAACTTTATCAGAAGCCTTTCAAGTTCTTCTTCAACAAGAATTCCAAGCTGGTGAGGCGATTCAGCTTTTGTAATATATTTATCAGAATGATAGAGTAAGTGAATAAACTCAGGTTTTTCTAAACTTTTTCCACTAGCCGTTTTAAGAAGCATAACAATAGGTCTCATTGGCTTTTTTCTAACCGCACCCGCTACTATTCCTACAGCTCCATTTGAAAGAGAAACAAGTGACCCTATAGGATATATTGCCATTTTTTCTAGTAAAAGCTTCATAAATACTGGATCGTATCGGTATAATCCCAATGTCAATAGTTCTTTCATGGCGTTATAGGGTAGTATAGATTCTTGATAATTTTTTTTCTCAAGCATAGCGGCTAAAGAATCGGTTATGGCTGCAATTCGTGAATATTCTGTTATCATATCTCCCTTTAGTTTTTTGGGATAACCTGATCCATCATAATGTTCATGGTGCTGTAAAGCCACTATAGCCATCGTGTTTTTTAATTTAACAACTTGTGTTAAAAGCTGATATCCATACACAGTATGGGCCTGTAGTTTTCTTCTATCTTCTTCAGTAAAAGCTGAGTCTTTAGATAATATTTCTGAAGGAACTTTTGACATACCAATATCTAATAGTAAGATGCTGAATATTAACTCTACCATTTTTGGTTTTGAAAACTCTAAGGTCTGCGCCAAAGAAACAGCGAATATAGCGCTTGAAATAGCGTGTTTTTCAACAGTTATTTCGTCTTCAACCGGTCTATAAAAAAGATGTATGAAAGAAAGAGGCGTTTTATTAACAAAGTCTACTATTTCATCAGATAAATCTCGTATTAAACTAATTTGAAAAGGTTTTTCTTCGGGGATAGAGATATATGCTTCTCTTAATAATTTCAATCCTTTTTCAAAGAGTTCATTAAAAGACCATTTTTTTTGAATAGCTAATCTCAAGTCATTTTTAGCTTCATCTATTTCTTTTTTCTCTTTAAGATCAAGTTTTCTAACAAATAGTTCATCAGAGATGTCAATAGCTATTCCCATTGTTTCTACTTCTTTTATGTTCCAGTGTATTAATCTGTCAATATCTGACTGTTTAAGCGGTTCTTTGGCGTTAACAAGAATATTGTCTTTATCAATATATACAGGCATATTGAAAGCCATACCTGCTTTTAATTCATTAACTAATACTTTTTTCATAAAAAATATATTTTCTTTTTCAATGTATTATACTTTATATACGATAAAATTCGTCAAATCTTATCCTATAAAATAGTTTTTTTTAATTTTTTAAATATAACGTACGATTTTTATCAATATCTTACAAAAAAATATAGGTATTTGAATTTTGCAAGCAAAAATTTTTCTTTTTATATAATTGTGGAAAAGTAAAAAAAAGAATTGAAATTTTTACTTCATTTTCCAATGTGACATAATGCTAGAGTTTGCTCTTCCTTTCTTTGCGTCTGTTTCTGTTTTTATTTTATTGAGGCGTCTTGATAAGTCAAATTTAAATTTAAGAAAATTAAAAACCGTTATCGAAAGAGGGCAAAAAGAGCTTATTGAAATAGCCCTTAAAAAAAAAGAAGAACTTAAAGATGCGGCTACAGATTTCGATTTAGTTCAAATAAACTCTGAAAAATATCTCGATAAAATTAAACAAGAAATTGAAACAGTACAAAATTCTATTCATCAGGTTGAAAACAGCCGTTCCCAGCTTTTTGCCATGGATAAAGAACTTAAATCTCTTGAAGATACAACTCGATCTGTAAAAGAACAGCTGAGATTTATTAACGAGTCTTTAGACAGGGTCGATCAGCATCATAAGAAAATGAAATGGCTTGAAGATCATATTAAATCAATAGACGAAGATGCTTCTAGAATGGTACAGGTTTTTCAAAGTTCATTAAGAGATAAGTCAGAAGAAATGTCTCTATTATTGGAAAAAAAGTTTGAAAAAATAAGTTCTGAAACTATAGATTATCAAAAAGAACTAAGAGAAACCCTGATTGAAAAACAAGACCTTTTATCTGAACAAATATTAAATGAATACAAAGAGCTTGAAAATTCTCTTAAAAAAAGCGCAAAGCATTTAACAGAAGAGCTTGAAAAAAGAGTAAGTTCATATTATTCGCAAATTAATGAAATGGATGAGAATATCGCTCGCAATGAAGAAATTCTTCAAAGTAAAATTCCATCAATGGTTCAAGATATTAAAAAATCCATTCAAAATGATTTTTCAGTAGAAGAACAAAAACTTGAAGAAATAAAAGCAACAGCTGCCAAAACAGAAGAAGCTATTGGTAAAAAAATAAATGAGTTTAGAAGTGAAATGGAAAATCATAGAAAAGCCCTATTCGGAGATATATCAGAAGAAGCTGATAATATTAGAAATCAAATACAAAGTCTTGATTTAGAAGCATTGGCTAAAAAAGACGAAATTATTAAAGCAACAAGAACAGAAGTTCAAAAAGTTCAACAGTATGTAGATAAGTTAGAAGAATTTTACCATAAAGCCAGTGAAAGTCTGCAAGTTCAGGCAAAAAAGCAGGAAGAAGAGTTTCATCAAAAAATAAATCATTTTGAAGAAAAGAGCAGTGAGATTGTTTCAGAAATTTATGAAATTAAACAAGAAGCATTGTCTCAGGTTTCAGTTTCCATAGAAAATGCTTTTAAGAAAATTGATACCCGCTCAGGTCAAATAGCCGATTCAAGGCTAAGGGAGATAGAAAGCAAATATGAAATATTGAGTTCTGAAATTGAGGCAAATATTGAAAAAATTCAATCTGCCGCAGAAAACACATTGGCGCAAATTAATGAAAAATCACAACGCTTGTTTTTTGAGAATAGTGAAAGCTTTAATAAAGATGTAAAAAATGCCAAAGCTGAAATGAAACAGGTTATGAGCACAATAGAAACTTTTGCTGAAGATGCTGTTTCTGCAGTTAACAAAAAATCTACAGAATTAATTGAATTAAACAATGATGAATTCTTTCATAGGGTAAACAGCGCGAAATCTGAAATTAACAAGGCCATAGCTAATATTGAAAATATTAGTCAAAACGCTTCCTTTCATATTGAAAAAGAAACATTAAAAACAATAAATAAAAATAGCGAAGAATTTATAAACCATATTGAAAAAGTTAAAACTGATATAAATGAAAGCCTGCGAAAGGCAGAGACTCTTGTAGAAGAAGCAATAGTAAATATTGAAGAAAAGTCACATCAGATTATAAATGACAATAATGAAAACTTTTTTGAAAGGGCAGACAAAGCTAAATATGAAATGGCTCAAATGCTATCGAACATTAAATCTTTAAGTTCTTCTGTTTTATCTGAAATTCAAGAAAATGCAGAAGAACTGCTTAAAGAAAGCCGAGAAGAATTTTCTAATGAAAAGATTAAATTAAAAGATGAAATTAATGAGCATTTATCAATAATTGAAACTGCCATGAAAAATGTTTCTTTAAAAATAAAAGAAGAGTCTAGTATAATTTTAAACGAAAATTACTCAGAGTTTTTCGATCAGGCTAATAAATTAAAGTCAGAAATAAAAGGCGACATAGCGCAGATCGAGACCTCTCTTGAGAGCGCGATATCTCAAATTGAAGAAAAATCAAAGCATGCTTCAAAAACAAACAGGGAAGATATCATTGAAGAAATTAATAAATTAAAAACAGAGACAGAAATAAGTCTTTCTCAAATAGATAATGCTCTTGATAAAGCACTTTCTCAAATAGAAGAGCAGTCTGTAAATGTCTTTGACACTAAACTTGATGAAATTACAAATGAAATAAATCAGTTAAAATCAGAAGCCGCAGAAAAAGTGAATCTTATAAACTCGGCTTTAAAAGAAGCTATAACAACAGTTCATGATCAAACATCTGAAATTACAGAAAAAGGTCATGAAAGTATAGTAAATGAAACTGAAAAATTAAAATCAGAAATAAATAACGGCATAAAATATATTACTGAAGAAATTGAAAAAAGTATCAATCTTCTTGAAGAAAAATCTGCAAATCTGCTTGAAAATTATCAAACCGATTTAAATGTCGAAACAGAATCAATAAAAGATGAATACCAGAGCATTAAAATACAAATTGAAGAGATTCATGATAACCTTATAGATAAATACAATTCCATAGAAGAAAAAATTCATTATTTAAATAGTGAAGCAGAAAATCTTTTTAAAGAGTATCTCGAAAAATTGCAGAATTCTGAAGTTGAAATAAAAAACAATGTGACTAAAGAAATTCTAAATATGAAAATTTCAAACGATGAGCTTCTTTCTCAGTTGAATTTACGCTTTGAAAAAATAGATTCATCTGAAAATGGAATTAAAGAATTATTTGATATGTTCGCTCAAAAACTTAATGAGTCTGCAGAAAATACTCGTGACGAATTAATAAAATATTCTGATGATTTTAAGATGGTAACTGATAACGCGAAAGAAGAAATTCTTGATCTTATAAAAAATGCAGATGATTCTGAAAAATCTATGCAGGAAAAATTTGAAAAATTCCATAATGAGATGTTAAATATAAAAGATGATATAAGAGAAGAAGTATCTAAATATAATATAGATTTAAGTGAGTCTGCGAGTGAAATTAAAGAAGATATACTCTCTTGTATGAAAGAAATGGATGAATCGCAATCACTTCTTCAGGAAAAATTTAATCAATATGTTAAAGAATTGGTTTTATCTAAAGATCATGGTAAAAAAGAAGTAGATGAATTAGTTAATGGATTAAAAAATTCCACTGCAGATTTTAAAAGAGAAATAGAAACCCACCTTAACCAGTCTGAAGAAGTTGAAAATCTCATGCAGGAAAAATTTGAAGAATATCTTGAATCGATAAATAGCGCACAAGAAAATACAAAATTGCAATTTGAAAAATATAATAATGAACTTGAAAAAACTACGTTACAAATATTTAATGAGTTAAAAAGTAAGTATGAAAAATTTGAAGACTATGAAGATATTTTTAATAGCAATATCATAGAACTAAAAGAAGAAATTAAAGAGGCTGAAAAAAAGCTAGAAGAACAATTTAAATTGAAATCTTCAGAGTTTGTGAATTTATCGGGAGATTATAAAAAAGAACTCAATAAGAATTTAAGTAAGTTTGATGACTTTGAAGATTTATTTAATAAGAAATACACAGAATATGTAAAAAAACTTCAGGAATCTGAAAATGCCTCAAAGAAATTATTTTCTGAACAAATTGAAAAGTTATCTAAATCTTCAGAAGATGTTTTTGAAAACCTTGAAGGCAGATTAGATAAAATAGATAAATTAGAAGTTCAAATTAAAGAAAAACTTGAAGATTATCAGGATCAAATTGAAACCTATGAAGATAACGCCAGAAAACAATTTGATAAATATATTAAAGAGCTAAAAACTTCTTCTGATTCCATAAAAAATGAATTTGAATCTGAGGTAAGCGAACAGTTTATAAAAATTACGGAACAAATTGCATCACTTGAAGATGATATGAAAAATATATATGATAAATCTGGTATTGATTTTGAAAAACGAACCGGTATTCTGCTTGAAAAAATATCTAATATAGAAAAGAATTTATTAGATTCACAGGATAGAATTACTAAAGACTGGAATGAACAGGCAGAAGAAATTATAAAGAAGATAAATGAAAAAGATAAAATGTTTGAACAAACAGCTGAAAAGTGGGAGCTTAAACTTGAAAATTATATTAAAGACGCTCAGGATGATGTGCATAAGGGATATCTCGAGCTAGAAAAGAAAAATTCAGAGATAATTGTTAAACTAAATTCTGAAGTAGATAACCGTTTAGATAAGATGCATGAAATGAGTGAAAAATGGGAATCAGAAAATAAAGAAAATATCGCAGAGGCTGTAAGCCAATTTAAACAAAATTTGCAGGAAAAAGAAAAGCAAATTTATAATGACTTGAAACAATTTTCAGTTAAAGTACAGGAATTTAAAAAAGATTACGAAAATGAGAATGCTAAAGTATTAGAACTGCTTGAAAATGAGAAAAAGAAAAAAATAGTAGAAATACAAAGTCTTTCAGAAAAACAGCTGGGTTTATTCGCCAATGAAATGGATACCTTATCTTCTTCTTATTTTGATGAATTTAATAATAAGTCGAAAGAAAATATAAATAAAATAATTTCAATGAAAGAAGACTTAGATTCAACATTAGAAGATTTTCAATCGAGACAACGAGATGTTATGTCATCTATTATTGATGAAACTCAAAAAACGGGTGATGAAATACAGTCACTTCAAGCAATGTTAAAAGAATTAAAAAAAGAATCTTCAGTGGCCGAAAAAGCTCAAGAAAACGCGGCCTCAATTAGAAAGTTAATAACAGAATTTGATTCAAAACTAAATACAGTTAAAGAGAAAAACGCGAGCATTGATGAGCTTTTTGTTAAAGTGGAAGGTTTAAAAGATTTAAGGTTTAAATTAGATTCTGAACTTGCACTTATGGCTCAAAAGAGAGAAAAGGTAGAAAAACTAGAAGAACGACTGCAGATAATCTTAAACTTAAAAGATGAAGTTGAAGAGAAAGGTGAAAATTTAGAAGGTATTAAAGATAAATTAAATGAAATTAGTGCTGTGTATATGACCTTAGATGGACAAAAACAAAGCCTAGATGACGTTTTAGAAAACTTTATGGAACAGCACAAACTGGTAGAAAAAGCTGTATCAACTATTGAAAATCAAGAACAGGGTATAGAAAAACTTCAGGAACAAATTGATAAACTAACTGAAGTATTTAGTAGTATTGAGAAAAAAGCTGATCAAATGAATAGTGAAGTTGAAAAGGTAAAAGATCAGGTTGTATCTCTTGAAAAACATGAGTCACAAATTGAAGAAGTAAAAAATAAATTTTTAGAAATTGAAGATTTAATTTCAGATATAGATAAAAGAAAAAACCAGATTGATATATTAAAAAAACGCTTTGAAGAATTAAGATCAGATATGAGCGCTAGTGTTGACGCCATTGAACAAATTGAACAGGATGCTGAAGATAAGGTTAAAAAATTAGCAGAATTTATAACTGCCGTTGATAAAAATAATGGTGATGGCGTTCACATCTCTAAAGATTTTGGCGTAGGTGATAAAAAAGAAATGGTAATAAGACTTGGTAAGATGGGATGGTCGTCAGATGAAATTGCAGATAAAATTAATATAGACAAAGGTACTATAGAAACCATTCTTTCAACATTTAATGCGTAATCGTTTTTTGTATTTATAAAATTCATTCTATTTCTAATTATAAAATATATAAAGTTATATGATAGCTTTGGCAGATACAAATTTATTTAATTTAAAACAGCTGAATTATTTTAAAAAAAAAGGAATTGTAAATATTAGAGATTTGCTTTTTTACTTTCCCAGAAAATATATTGATAGGAATAAAAAATTAGATTTAAGAAAAATAAATCCGCAGGAAGTCATTACGTTTATTGCTGCCGTAAAAAATAATATTATAAAATACGGCAGAAGACGAAGATTATCTGTCGTATTAGAATATGAAGGAACCTTAATAGAAGCTGTATTTTTTCAAAAGCTTTCTTATTACCAACGAGTATTAAAAAATGGTGTAGAAGCCGCGTTCTCTGGAAAAATAGAAATATTTAGAGGGACATATTCTATGACGCACCCCGACTTCGAAATAGTAACCGAAGATGAATTAGTTCATACAGGAAAAATAATTCCCATATATAAAATCACAGAAACTATGCAAAGCAATTTTATTACCAGCAGAGTTATAAGACAATCGATACATTCAATTATAAAATTATATTTTAATAATATATACGATCATTTATCTGAAGAAATAATTCAAAAGTTAAATTTATGTGATATTTCAATAGCAGTTAAAAATATGCACTTTCCTAAATCTTGGGAAAATTTAGAAACAGCGAAAAGGCGTTTAGCGTTTGATGAGCTTTTAGTTTTTTGTGTGCTTATGGATGAAATTAAAGAAAAAAGAAAAGAAATAAAAAAATCTTTTAGTTTAAAAAATAACAACGATTTATATACATCAGAGCTGACCAATAAACTTCCTTTTGAATTAACAAAAGATCAAAAATCAGCTATTAGTAAATTAAATGAATTATCAAGAAATAATTGGCCTTTTGGAGCATTGCTTCAGGGAGATGTTGGCAGCGGTAAAACACTGGTAGCTTTATTTTCTGCCTTAAAATATGCTGAAAATAAAATTCAAACCGCAATAATGGCGCCAACAGAAATTTTAGCAAAACAACATTATAAGAATTTTTTAAATTATCTTTCGTTTATGCCATTTTTTCCTATGGATATATTAGTTGGCAAAGAAAAAGCTTCAGAGAGAAAAGCTAAGCTACAAAGACTAAAAAGAGGCGAAACTCTATTAATTATAGGAACTCACAGTTTAATACAGGAAGATGTAGAATTCTTAAACCTGGGTTTCGTAATTATTGATGAGCAGCACCGATTTGGCGTTGAACAAAGAGAGTCTTTAAGAAAAAAAGGATTAAACACTGATTTTTTAGCGATGACCGCTACACCTATTCCCAGAAGTTTAACTTTGACTATATATGGCGATTTAGAGCCAATTATTATAAATGAAAAACCAGCGGGAAGAAAGCCCGTAGATACCCGTTTATTCGATGAGAAAGATATTGATAAACTTTATAAAGGCATAAAAAAATACGTAGATCAGGGAAGGCAGGCTTATATTGTATATCCTTTAATTGATGAAAATGAAAATACTGAATGGGCTTCTTTAATGTCAGATTATGAATATTTAGAGAAAGATATTTTTAAAGGTTACCGAATGGGAATATTACACGGCCGATTAAGCAGTGAAGAAAAAGAAAGAGCCATGCAAAAATTTAAAGAAGGTTTAATACAAATTATAGTTTCTACAACTGTAGTTGAGGTAGGTGTAGACGTGCCTAACGCTGTTGTAATACTTATAAGAAATGCAGAAAAATTCGGTTTATCTCAACTTCACCAGTTAAGAGGCAGGGTAGGACGCGCCGAACATCAAAGTTTTTGTATTATGGTAAAATCAAATAAAATTACAGATGAAGCAGAAAGACGTCTTCAAGCAATGCTTGAATCTGAAGATGGTTTCTATTTAGCTCAAAAAGACCTTGAAATTAGAGGCCCGGGAGAATTATTAGGCATAAAACAATCTGGTCTTTCAGAATTTAAAATTGCCGATTTAAGATACCATTCAAATCTCGCCGAAAAAGCTAAAACTATTATTAATGAAAACAAAAAAATAAAAGAGACCATTATGAGTGTAAACAAATGGCAGACTAATTTGAGAAAAGGTTTTCTTTTATTTCATAATTAAAAATTAAACCATCGCCATAATAAATCTATCTTTGTTTGAAAAATCCTTTTTTATTTTAATGTCATAAAATCCTATTTTTTTTAATATTTTAATTTGATTTTTTATTAAAATCGGGTTTGTTTCTAAAAAAAATAGACCTTTTGATTCTAAGAGTAAATATACAATATTAAAAAATTTAGTATAAAAATCATCAGGTTTTTTTATAAGAAGAGCTTTTTTAGGTTCAAATTTTTTAACGGTGCGCGTAAGTGTTGTGTATTCTTCTTCAGTAACATAGGGAGGGTTTGATACAATTATATTAAACTTTGGATTGTTTATTTTATATTTAAGAATATTTTTATTATTATATTTTATTTTAATACCTTTATCTAAAGGTATTAGTTTATCTGCGTTTAATTTACATATTTTTAAAGCTTTTTTACAGATATCTAAAAACTCTAAATATTCAATGTTGCAATATAAACCCAGAGTAATTCCAATACATCCTGAACCTGAACCTATATCTAAAAGTTTATATTTTATTTTATGATTTACAGAATTAATTATCCATTCTACAAGTTCTTCTGTTTCTGGTCGGGGTATTAAAACATTTTTATTTACGAAAAAATCATTTGAATAAAATTCTTTTTTTTGAATTAAATATGCCGTTGGCATACCTGTTATTTTATTTTTTATTAATTTAAAAAAATATTTTTCTTCTTTGAAAGATAAATTATATTCTTCATTAGTGATTAATTGGTATTTTTCAAGTTTTAAGATATGGCTTAAAAGTATTTGGCTTTCTAGCCGTGGTTTTTCAATATGATTGTCTTTTAATATTTTTTCAGATTCAAAAAGAATTTGTTTTATGTTCTTCATTATTTTTTTTAATATTAAAAATTCATTGTCTTATTGTATAGTATTTTATTTTAACCCTTTAGAAAAAGTTTTTGAATACAAATTAAAGTAAATATTTTTATCATGCGCAATTTAAAAATCGAATATTTAAATTATTTGTGTCACTTCATAAAATAAGATTAAATTTATACTTATGAGTATTTTTAATAAAAAAACAATAAATCTTTTATCAAAATATCAACCTTCAAACGTGATTTTGCCAAAAATCGCCGCTATAATTAAAAAAAATAAAAAATTTTTACTTACTACGCATATTGGTCCTGATCCTGATGGTCTTGGCAGTGAAATTGCGTTATATTTTTTACTTAAAAAGTTAAAAAAAGAGGTAATAATCTTAAATAATGAAAAAACTCCTGATTTGTTATCTTTTATTGATAGTACTAAAAAAATACAATTTTTATCAGATCATGAATTAAAACAGGGCTTATGGGATAATAAAATAAATGATTATTTTGTTTTTGTGCTAGATTGTTCAGAATTAAAAAGAATAGATAAAGTAGCAGATCTTTTTATAAAATTAAAACTTTCATGGGCCAGTATAGATCACCATTTAACTCCCCCTGAAAAAAATTTATTTATAGACGCTGATTATTCAGCAACTGCTGAAATAATTTGGGATTTATATCATTATTTAAAAATACCAATTGATAAAAAAACGGCTTTAGCTTTATATTCTGGTATTGTCGCAGATAGTGGCAACTTTCGTTATTCAAAAACATCTTTGAGAACTCATTTAGCGGGCGGTGAACTTTTACAGACAGGAATAGATTCTGATGAAATCTATAGAATGATTTTTGAAGCTCATCCAATAGACAGGCTTATATTAAAAAAAAGAATTTTTAGTAAGTTAATTATAAATAAAAAATTAGGATACGTGATAGGCCAGTATAGAAGAAGAACAAGCAAAAATCTTTCTCTGGGAGATTCTCCTACAGAAGGTGTTATTAATTCACTTTTATCGGTAAGCGGAATAAAAATTGCCGCTTTATTTACAGAAACAGCCGAAGGCGACATGAAATGCTCTTTAAGATCGGTAGGTAATGTTAGTGTAGCAAAAATTGCCGAAAAATACGGCGGCGGAGGGCATAAAAATGCCGCAGGCTTAAGAATAAAGCTTCCTTATAGAAAAGCTAGAAAAATTATAATAAAAGAAATCGAAGAATATTTATCTTAATCTTTTTTTATTAAAGAAATTGTTTTTTTCGCAGTAAGTAAAACTGCTGGTAAAAAAGAAAAAAATCCGGCTAATAAAATGGCAGATAAGGTCAGGTATGTTTTTTCAGAAGCGCTAATCATTAACCCTTTCTGGTTAGCGGTGACTTCTGATATTAAAGGGATGCTTAAGAAAATTTCTCTTAAATAATTATATAATAATTCAGCCAGTTCAAATGAAAGAAAAGAGTAAATAAATCCCCATAGGGCGCCTTCAAAAAACATAATAACCCAAATAAAAAAGGGCGACGCGCCAAATACCATGCAAAGTCCAAATTCATATTTGTTTGTCGCGGCAATTAATGAAAAAGAATTAAATAAAGAGATAAGAGTAATAAGAAGAAGTATAAAACTTAAAGCCATAAATAAATAATCAAACTGCTCAATTTTTTTATATAGCATGTTATATTCGTCTTTTTTAACAGGAGCAATTAAATTCATTTTTAACGCTTTTTCTTTTATTTCTTCAATATACTTAGGATGCGATACTTTAACAAATACCTGATCGTAAGAATTTACTGCGTTTGTCATTTTCCACTGTTGGTGTTTCCACTGTACCCATTCTAATGGAATGCCGGCAGCCGTAACATAATCTTCAGGTATAAAACCGCATACTTTAGCGATAATATTTTCTTTTACTTCTGCATTTCGCATGACCACGCTTCGGCCTATTTTCACAGGAAGTTCTAAACCTATTAAATTTTCTTTTTTTATTAAAGGCATACGCGGAATAATTAATCCGTATGAATATAATATTTCAGCATATTTTTCTGGTACTACTACCGGTATAACACTTATTGTTCCTCCATTTGGTAATTTTCTAGCGTCGGGTTTAAAATCTTTCATGCATAATAAATGAGATTTAACAAGAGTTTCGTCAATTCCCTGAAATATCATATCCATTTGAAAAGCAATGCCTTGTAAAGCGTTATGTTCTACAGCTACCATCGCGGGCTGTTGAAACATTTGTGTATAAAAAACATTTTCAACGTGATCCCATTTTTTTATTTCTCTTATTTCTTTAGTAGATATTCCCATATTTACACCTTGGGGATTCCCAAATAAAGAAAAAATTAAAGATTTTTCTTCTTTTTGTTCCGCCTGAAGGCGAATTACTTTAGAAGGCAGACTTTCTTCAAGTTTAGACTCTATATGATTTTTTATGGGCCTTATTAATCCCAATGAAAATATTAAAATAATTAAAGTTAAAAAAAGCCCGAATGATGATAGAATATTTTTAACAATATGTTTACGCGAAAGTAAAATAAAAACAGAAATTTGTTTTCTAAGAAAATTGAGAAAATAAATTATATTATTATAATATTGATTCATTATTTTAATTTTGCTTTTTTATTTATTTGAATAAGATTTTGATTTTCTAATTTATATATTACATCAGATTTTTCTTTAACCGCAGAACTGTGGGTTATACATATAAGAGTATAATTTTGTTTTCTTAATTTTAGTAAAATTGAAAGTATTTCTTTTTCTGTTATTTCATCAAGGTTACCGGTTGGTTCGTCTAAAAGTAAAATTGGCGGTTTTAAGAGAAGAGCCCTGCATAAAGCCGTTCTTTGGGCCTCGCCTCCTGATATATCTTTTGGAAACGCTTTTTTTCGGTGATATATATTCATCTCTTTCATTAAATTAATTACGCTTTCTTTTTTAATATTTTTACCGGTAAAATAAGAGGGAAAGTATATATTTTCTTCAACGGTTAAATGCGGCATTAACCTAAAATCTTGAAACACGAATCCTATATTATTTTTTCGAAAATTTCCTAAACCTATTTCTCCTGTTTTGTATACGGGTTTATTTTTTAATAAATATTCGCCAGATTGGGGTTTTAAAAAGCCGCCTAAAAGATAGAGTAAAGTGCTTTTACCCGAACCAGATTTGCCTACAATACTAATTAAACGGCCTTGTGAAATATTAATATTAATATCGTTTAATATGTTTTTTTTCCCGTATGAAAACGAAAGATTTTTTAAACAGATTAAATTATTTGTAGAATTAAATTTCATATTTCGTATATTGAAATATTCTTATAGGGAATTACCTGTACAGGATTATAAAAGCAGAGAACCTCTGTTTTTTTATTATTTTGTATATTGAATATTAAATGAGTCATGTGTTCTCTAAGTAAAAAAATTCCTCTGCCATGGCTGTCAGATAATCCATGAGGCAGGCGAGTTTCAGGATTTAGATGTGCGTGCCTGTGCAAACGGTAAAGTATTTCTTTTTTAGTTAACGCTCCATGCGGATCTTGACAGGCTATAATTATCCAGTCATCATAGAAGCCATACTGTAATATAAAATAATCTTCAGGTTCTAAAATTACATCTTCCTTAGGAATTAATTTATCCTGATCTTCTATTATATGCTGGTATTTATATGTGCCATCTTTATGTTTTGGGGCTCTTATCATTGCGTTTAATGTTATTTCATCAAGAACAAGTTTACTTAAAGATTCAGGAATATTCTTTTCATCTTTTATTATTTTACATATTCTATCTATCCATGATACACGATCTTCATGATTTTTAATTGTAATACTAAATACTTCTTTATTCTTAGGTATTATTGTACTTTTTAATTCGGTAGGAAAGTAAACTTTTATATCATGAAAATATTTTTCTATACCAAAAATATCTTTAGTAATAGATTTGTAGGCCATCACAAATATATCGCGAAGACTTAACTGAGAATGTTTTGTAATCACCTGATCAATCTCTTCGTCTTTAATAAATTGAATATAATCATTAATATCATATGATGTAATAAGCGCTATTTTAATATTTGGATATTTATGTTTGCAGTATTTGACAAGTTTTGAAGCAGATTCTTCAGCTAAATTAATATCAGAAATTAATAAATCATAGTCAGCGTTTTCTGTTAAAAAATTAAAAGCCAGATTAATATTTTCTACCGCGTCTACAATGAAGTATGGCTTAAGATAATCTTTAATGGCTAATAATATAGATTCAGCGTCTTCAACTAATAGAATCTTATATTTTTGCTTTTTTAATTCATTTTCAATTAACATAATTATAATGGGAAGATTAATTTAAATCTTGAATATTTTCCCCTCGAATCTGCTTCAATAGACGCATTATGTTCATCCATTATTTTTTGAACCAGTGATAAACCAAGACCATGGCCGCTTTTATTCGATTTAGTCGTAAAATAAGGGTCAAAAATTCTTTTTAAAATATTAGGTTTTATTCCTCCCCCATTATCAATAAATTGGATCTCAAGTTTTTCTATATCTTTTTTGTGTTCAAAAAAAATTGGTTCATAAATTTTTCGGCTGATTATCCATACTGTTTTTTTGTAATGCGCCGTAGTTTCAATACAATTTTGAAATAAGTTTATAAATATTTGTCTTAGTTTTTGATGGTTTCCTTTTATTAAAATATTCTTTTTAAGGTTCCATTTAAAAATTATTTTAAGTTCATTTTTGTGTAATCTCTTTATTTCTTTTATGGTATCTGAAACAACAGAATAAAGAGAAATATTTTCTAAAAGATACGTTTCTTTTTGATTAAATCTTTTAATGTCAGAAACTATATGAGACGTGTTTTCTATATCAGATTTTAATAATTGTATTTTTTTTTCTAGTAAATTTACAGGAACTAGTTTTTTATTTTGAAGATTCTTTTCAATGCTTTGCAGGGTTAAACTCATTCCGGTTAGAGGATTCGTTAATTCATGCGCGACAGTTTGAATTAGGGTTCCTAAAGCAATTAATTTTGAGTTTCTAGCGCTTTCTTCTTCTTTTTCGCGGTGTTTAGTAATATCTTTAAGGCTTTCAATTAATAAATATTCATCGTTATTTACTCTTGAGGTGAAAATATTTATTTCAAAATATTTAATTAGTCCTACCGGTTCACCGGGTTCTTCTATGAGTATTTCATTTGAATAATGATAATTACTTTGCGCAAGTTTTTTTATATCTTCATTTGTACCATCATGGGGGCAAAATTCGCATTTAGAATCATAACCATAAATTATCTTGTAACATGGTTTTTCGAAGAAATTTTTATTTAATTTGAAATTAAAAAATTCGACAGCTGTTTTGTTCAAACTAATTATTTTCTGTTTATTATTTATAGAAAATATTGCAATATTAAGAGCATTAATCAAATTAAAAAAACTTTCTAAGTTATGTGATTGGTTAAACTGAAAAAATTTTGAAATATTTTTCATTTGTAATTCACTAGATTGTTTTGCTTCTTTGTAGACAAGAATTATTTTATTTATAAAAAAAAAAAGAAAGCCGGCAATATAACCGGCTTTCTTTTCATAGTATATTTTATTTATTTAAATTAATTATCATATACTGATTCGCTCAAATCTTTTATAATTTGCGCATCATTTTTCTTATCTTTATGAAGCTGAAAAGAAACTGTGTAATGATACATTTTGTCAAAATATACTAAGTTTTTTAAATAAAATTCTCTTTTAAATTTTATTCTCATTGGGTTACTTAAAGTATTTTCCATATTTCCTAGATTTACCTCATATGGTACCCCGCCGTTATTTACATTAATGATCTTAATATCTAAATTATCTTTAGTCGCAGGAGATTCATCAATAACAGTATTTTCTGTTTTGGTTCTTTTTTCATAATTTTCTTCCATTACAGAAGTAATTATCTTACTTAATTTATCCCCATTATAAAAAAGTTTCATTTTTTTCGTTTTCATGCCAATGATATTAGATTTATTATAAGATCTTCCAATGAAAGAATAACTCTCGATCTCAATATAATCTTTGCCTTTGGTAAATTTTGTTTGAGCCGGAGTATAATTTACCGGTACATCTTGAAGTTTATGATAGTTGCCTAATGATTTATTAACTTCTAAAATCTTATCATCTAGGTTATCTTCTGTTTGATCTAATTCTAACGCTTTTTGAGATTCAGAATTTGTTCTCAAACTTTTCCAGTTTTTTGCTTCTTGCGGCCAAACTTGCGTAAAAGTTGCCGCTGCCGTAGTAAAGGCTAATATTTTAATTGTTGTTTTCATTTTCGTCCTTCCTTTTTTGATATTATATTATCTTTGACGAAAAAAGAAATATCTTTGCAACAATAGAAATAAAAAAATATAATAAATATACATTGTCATATTAAAAAGTAATATATACAACATACAATAATATATAATTAGCACAATATAAGAACATATATATATAAATAGATGTAAGTATGTGCATGATATTAAAATGTAATATAAATAGAAATTAATAATAAATCTAAAACTTTTATAGGAAAAAAATATATAACTAAAAAAGCCGGTTTAAAACCGGCTTTTTTAGTTATATATTGATAAGTTTACTTATCGAATATTGAGTCGGTTAGTTCTTTTATAATTTTCTCGTCATTATTTTTATCTTTTTGAACTTGAAAAGATTCAGTATAGCGGAATAGTTTTTCAAAATACATTAAGTTTTTCAAGTAAAAGTTTCTTTTAAATTCTATTCTCATAGGATTACTAACTGTATTTTCCATGTCTTTTACTATAAGATTGTATGGATTTCCGCTGTTTACCGTATTTGTTATTACAACATCAGATAAATCTTTTGTCAAAGGTGTTACATCAATGATAGTATTTTCTGTTTTTGTTCTTTTTTCATAGTCTTCTTGCATTACAGAAGTTTCTACCTTAGTTAAAGTATTTCCGTTAAAGAAAAGTTTCATCTTTTTTGTTGTCATTCCCACAATATTATTTTTGTTGTAAGATTTACCATTAAAAGAATAGCTTTCAATTTCAATGTAATCTTTACCTTTATTAAACTTTGTTTGAGCCGGAGTATAATTTATTGGAACATCTTGAAGTTTGTGGTAGTTGCCAAGTGATTTATTCATTTCTAGAATTTTCTCATCAAGATTTTCTTCAGTTTCATCTAACTCTATAGATTTTTGAGAGTTAGACTCCATTCTCAAATTTTTAGCTGAACTTTGCGCCCAAAGCTGGGTTAAAAATAAACCAGCAATAACAAATGTTATTAATTTAATTGTTGTTTTCATTTTCTTCCTCCTTTTTATGATTTTTATGACGAAAAAAGAATATATTGCTCAACAAATATTATAAATATTTTTTATTATGAATTTTTAATAAATAATCGTGTAAATTTATATCATTTTTAATTCTTAGCATTGCTTTATCGAAAGGAATACCGTCACAAATTAATTGAAATTCACAATTTCTACAGGGATAAATAAATTCTTCATTTGATTTATTTTTATTTCGATGCGGTACAGCAAAGAAGTAGTGTTTTTCCAGTATATTATTAATGATATTTAACTGGGGTTTTATTGTTTCTAAAAAATTTTCTCGCGTTATATTTTCAATAGTATATTTATTTGATATAATATTGTTTTCCAGCGTTTTCACAGAGTTGTTTTGAATATAAATATTAGTTCCCGAAAATATGGTTTTTCCTTTAATGGCTTCTTCTTTTATAAAAGTTTCAGCCGCTGCTTTTATGTATACAGCTAATTGAATATCATTTAAAGTAGTTAAAAAATTTAGATTTGCGGCTGGTTTAATCTTACTTGTTTTATAATCTATAATTATATATGTATTTGAGCTTTCATTAAAATCTATTCTATCAATTGAACCTTTAAAATAAAATGGACCTAGTTTAATGTTTTCAAATTTATATTCAGTAGCTAGAGGTATAAATTCATACAGCGGATGTTTTTCAAGCTTAACTAAATTGAAAAAGCTTAAAAAGTATTTCTTAAAAAGGTTATGCTGATTTTCAATGTCTTTTTTTATAAGCAGATTGTTTTTATTTATATTATTACTGTTAAAATTAATTTTTAATACAGTATTTTTAAATACATCTTCTAATAAGCTTATTATTTGATTTTTTGAATGAGAAACAGCAAAAGTATGATAAGATTTATTCTTATTAATTTTCATAATTTCATTAATTAAATACTGTGAGGCCATATGAAAAAGACTGCCTTTTTCTTTCGCGGGCAAAGATAATGATAAATTATTAAAATTTAAGTTTTCAATTTTCAATAACCTATTATACCAGAATTTTTGGGGACAATTTTGCAATATATCAAAAGCTGATGGCGATAAGTTATTAATTAGCTTTTTTGTATCTAATGTATTAGAAATAAATCCAAAATATTTTTCAATGTATTTAATGTTTTCATTTGTTTTTATTTGATAAAAATTTTTGTATAAATTATAATTAATTTCTTTATTTATTTCATCCTCTGTTGACATATTATTTTCAATTAAGAAATTTATAGAAAAATTGGACTTTATATCATTTTTAAGTTGAAGCGGTAAATCCCATGAAGCCTTAATATCAGGTAGTTTTTCATATAAAGGTAAAAGTGAAATACTTTCAGATTTATTATCCATATTAAAATATTTTTTTAATATAAAAAAAACTACCCAATCAGGAAAACTATTATCTTCTAATGAAAAGGTGAAAAAAACCGCTTTAGGAATTTTTTCTATATATTGTGAAAGTATTTTTTGTTCTTCTTTTCTGTTTATTTTAGAAAAATTTATTAAATTTTTATTTTCTAAGTCAATTAATCCGGTTTCAATTTGTTTGTATTTATATAAGAAATTTAAATCGCATAAAAATAAAAATTTAATATTTGAATGAATACCATCATTGATATGTCTTATTACAATGCCCCATTTATCATGTTCGTTTTCGTTGATTTTATTTTTTATTTTTAATTTTTCTAGCTCATCCCGCATAATAGAAAAAAAATCATGTTTGCTGATTTTTTCATGTATTGTGTCTAAGAACGCAAGATTTTGAAATATTTTATTTAATGAAATAATTGTTTCATTATAATTATTAATTAGTTCTGCCGTAAGATGTTTTTCTCGTTTTGTATATTTTAATATGATTTTATTAAATAAATTAATATAAGCGGATGGTTTGTTTTCATTAGGTAGTTTTTCAAATTCGCTGGCTAATAACTCTATTGATAAAGAAAAATAGTAAAACTCAAGATGTGTATTTTGTTTGTTCTTTAAATATTGAATTAGTGATGGTAAAGTTATATCAGAAGTATTTTTATTTTTTAAAAATACTTCTTCCCATAAGAAAGGGTCAAGATATTTTTTATCTACAGTTATATTCTTTTTATAAAGATATTTTTCTAAATAATTAAAATTAAAAAAAGGTGATTTTATAAGATAAAGAATATTTTCTATATTTATTTTATTTTTTAATTTTGTGTTTATACAAAATATCGTTATGAGAATATTTAAGAAAAAGCTGTATCCAAAAGTTTTTGTAGAGATATTATTTTTTAAATCATAGGGAATATTTTTTTTATTCAAATGATAAGTTATAAAATCTAAAATATTGTCATTGGCATAACTAATTTGAATATCGTACAATGAAACAGAATTGTTAATTAAATAGGCTATAGTTTCAGAAATTAAATGCGCTTCGGCGTAAAAAGTTTGAGATTTCCATATTTTTATTTCTTTTTTTTTCTCTTTATTAAATTTTACTAAGTTAAGATTATCTTCTATGCTGCAGGCAGAGCCTATATGTTCGTTTAATTCGAATATAAATTTATTAACTTTATATTTTTCAAGAGAACTAATAAATTTGTTTAAGTTATTTTCTGATGTTAAATTATTATTTAATATAATATTCCAGCTAGGCTCGCATATAGAGTTTAAAAACTCTAATTTTTTCTTTTCAGTATATCCCATTTCTAAAGGTAATATCCATAATACATCATGTTTCTTGTTTTCTTCAAAATTTATTTTATAATTTAAATTGTACGCTTTAGTTAAAAATAAGGGCAGATGCAAATAATTTAATTTTTGTATTTCTTCGTTTATAATCTCAAATAATTTTAAAAGTGTTTGTGTTTTTTTTGAATAAGTATTTTCATTTATTTTTAAAAAAGGATTTAACCAGTTAAAATTGGTCCAAAGAGAGTGTATTTCATTTTTGAAACCGCTTAACTCAAAAATATCTTTAAATATATTTAAAGATATTTTTAAGTTTTTTTTTTCTAAAATATTATTTATAATTATTTTTTCAAGAAAACTATTATTTAAAACTTTTTCTTGAATTTCTGTTAAAAAAGGCAGAGTTTTGTTAAGCCACATATTAATCGTGTAAAAATTAACCGATAGCAAAGAAGATATATTTAGCTCTTCATGAAAAAAAATTCGATATCTTATTATATCTGTAGTGTCTTGGCATAAGACAATTAAATTTATATCTGTATTATTTTTATTTGCGTCTAGCCATTGAGTGATAATATTTTTTATATTAGAATTCATAAAAAAGAATTTTATTTTCTAGAAAAAGAATAAAGAGCGTTAAAATTATTTCTAAATTCCAGAACCTCTTTTTTTGCGATTTTAAAAGATTTGCCTGAAATCGATTGTTTTAAATTTAAAACAACCTTTCCATACGGATTAACCACTATAGAATTACCTCCCATTTCAATTTCAACACAATTATTTACGGCGTTTGTTAATAAAAGCCAGCATTGATTTTCAAGCGCTCTTGATTTAGCTAAAATAAGCATTTGATCAATTCTTTCTTTGGGCCATTCTGCCTGTACAATTATTAAATGAGTTTCTTTTTTCGCGTATTTTCTAAAAAATTCAGGAAATCTTAAATCGTAGCAGATGCTTAATCCTATTAAAAAATCGTTATATAGAAGGGTTTTTTCTTTTTTGCCAGCGGTTAAATATTTATCTTCATTAAGAGCAGGAATTAAATGCACTTTGTCATACGTTGAAATTATTTTACCCTTATTATTTATAAAAAAGGAACGGTTAAAATATTTATTCTTTTCATGCCAAAAAAAACTGCCGCAAAAAGCTTTATTGTATTTTAAGCATAAATCTTGAATTATTTTTAGATATTCAGCGTTTTTAGTAGAATGAGTATTAATATTTTTATAATCAAAACCTGTTAAAAAAAGTTCAGGAGCTAAAAATAAATCAAAAAAATTTCTAGTAAATATAGTCTTAAAATGATTAAAGTTTATTTGTATATCATTTTCAATAGTTGTTTGATATAAAAAGATATTCATAAATTTATAAGGATATATTTATTTATATCTATAAATTATCAAGAAACTTACTAAATACTTTTTAAATATAGCCGAAAAATTAAATATGAAGATGAAACGGTTGTATTTTAAATGTGTTATATTATTATTTATAAGCGGACTAAATTCCCCTTCTTTTTCAATAATACCGCATATTGATGTTGTTGATACTCATACGGCTATTACTTTACCCCGTGCCACTTATAATATAAGTTTTTGGGGTTATGAAAACGGTGGCATATTAAATAAAACAGTTTTAGGTCTAAATGAATTTATTTATGTAGGCGCTTCATTTAATGTTGAAGGGGCAATTGGTACGGGCGACGCAAAATTTAATATACCTGGTGTTATAGCAAAAATAAAATTTACAGATGGATGGGCAGATTATCCGCTTCTTATCGCGGCAGGATACGATTCGTTCTATACGGGAAGAAACAGTAACGGTACTTATGATAATAATAACAAGATAGTATACGGGCCACACATATCCATTACAAAACCTGTTTTTGCAATGGAACAGGAACAGCATATTCACGCGGGAATTAGAACGCCTATTCAGCCGGCATCTGTTCCTAAAGATACAGAATTGTATATTGGCATTGATTTTCCCATTGGTTATTTTGTACCTATGATTGAAATTGAGAGAATTTATTTTGACGCAAAAAGAACAAAAGAGATATTATTTAACTTTGGTTTAAGATTTAATATATTTGAAGGCTTGGCAGTTGAGTTTGATCTTATGACAGGTATGAAAAGAAAAAGTTCTAGAATGCTGGTCTTTGAATTTATGGGTTATTTTTAAACTTCTTCTTTATTTAATAAAAGCTCTATAATTTCTCTTACCGCGCCCATCCCGCCGGCTGATTTGGCTTCATAATGAACAATTTTTTTAACTTCAGCTGCGGCATCAGAAGGGCAGGCCGAAAATTTACATTTTTTCATTAGTTCAATATCGTTAATATCATCACCAATATAAGCTAAGTTATCCCACGTAAAATTATTTTCTTTAAGCCAGTAATCCATCCACTCTGTCTTATTTTTTATACCTAAACCAGCATGTTTTATTGATAGATCGTTTATTCGCGAAAGAACACTGCCGCTTTCTCTCGCGCTTAATACGCCAAAAATTTTGCCTTCTTTTTGCCAAAGCGTAATTCCCATACCATCTTTTACATTAAAAACTTTAAGAGACTCTCCTTCAGAAGAATAATAAATTCTGCCGTCAGTTAAAGTACCGTCAATATCTGAAAATAAAACCTGAATATCTTTATTTTTCACTTTAAATTATATTTATTACGCAGCCTGACTATATGCCTTCTTGCTTCGTCAGGCAGTATGCCCATGAGTTCAGCTTTTTTATATGATTCAATAGCGCCCTTTATATCATGAGATTTTTCCTGATGTTCTGCCAGTGTAAAGTATATTTTTTTTAAAGTAAGACTGTTTCTTATCGATTCAATACCCGCTATTAAATGTTTTTGATCTTCATATTCTTCTTTAGCTTTATAGTATCTTTCAAGTACTTCTTGCTCTATGTCTTCTTCTAAAACGGGAATCTTCGCCTGCATAGCTAATTCAAATAAAAAATTTTGCTTTTCGCGTTCTTTAATAATTATGTTTTCAATTTGTTCATGAAATGATTGAGAATTTTTTAGTGCCTCTAACATCTTTGTGTATTGTCTTGTTTTAAAATAAACCTGCGACAAAAGAGACGATGTTATAATTTTTGTTTTTAACAAGTTAACTGAGTTTAACACGAAATCTTCATTTTTATTATTTAATATATTTTGATATTCAAGAAGCAAGAATTCGGCTCTTTCAAAGTTTCCTGTTTTTTCTGTATGAATTTCAGCAGTTAGAAAAATTAAATTTTCTTTTTGATTTTCAGAAGACTTTTCAAGAGCTTTTTCATAATAATAAGCCGATTCAACATATTTATTTAAACGATAGTATAAAGAGCCTAGTGTATTCATAATTTTTGAAACTTCGGTATCTGTTAATTTTAACGAGTTTTCTGTAGTTTCATTGGTTTTTAACGCGTTTTCAAAAGAATAAATAGCCTTGTGATTTTTTTCTGAGGTTTTATATTCATTGCCTAGAATATAAAAATAACGGGGATTTTCAGGATTTAGCTTTGCCGCTAAACTAAGAATTTCGGCATAAGCGGTAAAGTTTCTGTTTGGGCTGAAATCTTGAACGAAGCCTGAATTAAAATTTGTTTTATAAATTATTCTTTCATCTAAAGAACGGTGTTTTTCTTTTAATGTAGTTTCTATCTCTCTTGTTAAATGTGCTACTTCATACAAAAATTCAGCAGATTCAATATTCCATGCTTTTTCAAAGTTTTTATAGGTTTTGTCTAAATCTTCAATTTTTAGTAAGATTTCATTTTTTTTGGTTTTTATATCAGTTAGAGCTTTTTTGTTATTTTCAATTTGATTTAAGCTTTCGCGTATATCTGATGCAGACTGGCGTAACATTTTATCTTCTAAAATAATATTATTTTCTTTAAGCTCTCTTTCTTCTTTATTCATTTTTATTAAGTTTTCTTTTCTTTTCTGATAATCTTCAGCTGTATTTTTTTCATTTTTTTCAGACTCAATTAAAGCTAGCCTGTCTTTATTTAAAAAAACTTCCGTAGAAAATTTTAATGTGCGGTACTGTAGGGCCGATAAAAAATGCCGCGCCGCTAAATTTATTTCACCTTTTTGTTGATATGCTTTTGCTAAATAATAATGAGCTAAAAAGATGTTGGGGGCCTCTTTGATAAATTTTCTTTTAGCGGGGGTAGATAAAAATTCATTAATAAATAATCTTTGCGTATTTTTATTCCATTCTTTTGAAACAGGGTAATCAAATTCTCTTTCTGTTTCAATATCTAAATCTCTTCTTATTTTTCTTTTCGATGGGTCAGATTTATAAAATTCGTTTAAAATATTATTTAATGATGATATCACTTCATCAACATTTGAATTTTTAGTTGATTTCTTAATATCAGATATAGAATATTTTTTATATCTTTCAATATTATTTTCTAAATTTGTGTTCAATTTAGAATTATAATTTTGAAGAGTTTCTTCTTGAGAAAATAAGCTATAACTGAAAGAAAATATGATAAAAAATAAAAAGGATAGTGATAAGTGATAGTTCATAATTTATAAGTTTAGTATCGGCTCTAATGGTTTAATATTTCATTTAAGATTTTTTCAACTTCGGGTAAACAGGTACCGCATCCTGTTGAAGCTTTGGTATCTTCAATTAGGGCTTTAATTGTTCTATTCCCATTTTTAATGGAATTTTCTATATCTTGCCTAGAGACATCTTTACACAAACATATTTTTGGCGGTCGCGTGTATATTATTCCATTTCCATCCATATATAATACATTACTACAATAATTACTATTTTCAAAAAATAATAGACGGGATGTCGATTAATTTATTATTGTTATTGAGAACGGTTCTCAATAACAATAAATGGAAAAAGAAAATAAAATAGTTTATTTGGTTGGTAACGCAAATGTAGGTAAATCGGTAATATTTTCAGCGTTAACAAGAAAATATGCCGCTGTTTCAAATTATCCCGGTACAACGGTAGAAATTACCGAAGGGGAGTTGTTTAATGGCAGTTTGCAAAAAACAAACGTAAAAATTATTGATACCCCGGGTATAAACTCTTTGGCTCCTTTAAGTGAAGATGAAAGAGTAACCAGAGATATATTATTAAAACATGAAATAGAAAGAAAAGAAAAGCCAGAAGTAATTCTTGTTATTGACGCAAAAAATTTAAGAAGAGGCCTTGTAATAGCCTGTCAGCTTATTTATGCAGAAATCCCATTTATAATAGTTTTAAATATGATGGATGAAGCTGTGGCCTCGGGAATAAAAATTGATATAAAAGAACTTGAAAGACGAACAAAAGTACCAGTTATACCTGCTGTTGCCGTGCAAAAAGAAGGAATTTCTAAAATCATTAATTATGCTGCTAAACCAATTATCGCCTCAAAATATAATTTAATCTCTCATGCCGAAGTTATTGATTATTCAGAATTTATTAAAAAAAAGGGTATATCATTCTTAGCCGGTATTTCTTTGGCAGAAACTGATAAATCTGTGCTTGGTTTTATGGAAGATAAAAAAATAAAAGATGTTGAGAATTTTTTATTAAAAAAAAATGGATTCATAAAAGAAATACATAAGTTATGGTTTGAAAATGTAAATGAAATCATGAGTGGAGTATTTCAGAAAATAAATCCATCCGCGAATCCTAAATTTACTAAATTAGGTTTATATACCATAAGACCCCTGTCGGGCTTATTTATACTATTAGGCGTTTTATATCTGGTTTATAAATTTGTGGGAATTTTGGGAGCAGGCTATGCTGTTGATTTTTTAGAAAAAATTATTTTCATTAAATATGTAAACCCTTTTTTTATTAACGTTTTTCATTTTTTATCTTTGCCTGAAATTATAAACGAAGCTTTTATAGGTGAATTTGGCATGCTTACCATGGGATTAACTTATGCAGTAGCCATTATACTTCCTATTGTTTTTACATTCTTTATTGCCTTTAGCTTTCTTGAAGATTCGGGGTATTTTCCGCGGATGGGAGTTCTTTTAAATTCTGTTTTTTCATTTATGGGTTTAAACGGCAAAGCGGTACTTCCCATGGTATTGGGTTTAGGGTGCGATACAATGGCCACTATGACAACGAGAATATTAAATAGTCATAAAGAGAGAGTAATAGTAACACTTCTTCTTGCTCTTGGGGTACCCTGTTCAGCTCAGCTGGGGGTATTAATGGCTTTGGGCGCCGGACTGCCTGAAATATATATGATAGCATGGGTGTTTATTATTATTTTTACGCTTATCTTTGTAGGTTACTTATCGTCAAAAATTGTAAAGGGCAAACCGGCTCTATTTTTAATGGAACTGCCTCCTCTTAGAATTCCCCAGTTTTCAAATATACTGAAAAAAACTTATATGCGTTCAAAATGGTATTTAAAAGAAGCCGCCCCTTTATTTATATTAGGCTCTTTTATTCTTTTTTTATTTAATAAATTTTTAATTTTAAATTTATTTAATAATTTATTAAAGCCATTAACCGTTTATGGTCTGGGACTGCCTGCTGAGTCTGCTTCTAGTTTTGTAATGGGGTTTTTAAGGCGAGATTTCGGAGCAGCAGGCTTCTTAAAACTTCATGCCGAAGGAAAAATGGATAATCTTCAAACTCTTGTTTCTTTGGTTGTAATTACGCTTTTTATTCCCTGTGTCGCTAATTTCTTAATGATTATTAAAGAAAGAGGGCTATTTACCGCGATGGGGATGTTTTTATTTGTAATACCTTTTTCTTTTTTAGTGGGTACCGTGTTAAATCATACGCTAAGATTTATGTTTTATTAGTTTAATATAAATGAGCCATTTGGGCAGGAATTTATATGTAATTGTCTTTTTATTTACAATGCGACTTTAAATTAAAAACTCGCTAATCATAAATAAGTAATTTTTAATGGGAGAGATGTCAGAGTGGTCTAATGTGCACGCTTGGAAAGCGTGTGTACAGCAATGTACCGGGGGTTCAAATCCCCCTCTCTCCGAAAGTATCAATATATTTAAGAGCAAAATGAATATCTCCGATAATCTACTTGTCTGGGTGTGTTAATTATCAATATTGGAAAAAATCAATAAAATGAGAATAAATAAAGGAATGTATAACTTATAATATTATAAAATAATGTATTTTAAAAGATTTCATATTCTATTAGCTTTATTTTTATTACTTACTGTTGTTGAGCCTATTTTTTTAAACTCAGCGATTTGGGCCAAAAAAGAAAAACTAACTAAAAAAAACAGCTTTAGGGCAGATTTTAGAGATAAAGATATCATGGACTTTTTAAAGGCCATGTCGGGCCTAATTGGTAAAAACATTATAGCTGATGAAAAACTTAAAGGTAAAATTACGGTAATTTCTCCTGAAAGAATTCCAAAAGATATGGCATATAATTATATGACAGCCGTACTTGCCCTAAAAGGTTTTGGCGTTGTTAAAGACGGCGAGATATTGACTATTGTTCCTTTAAAAGACGCTATTGCTATTGAGCAGGATATTCATTTTGGAAGAGAACCTTTACCCGAAGATTGGCTTAAAGATAATAAAGTGGTAACTGCTATTTTGCCTGTTTATAGCGGTAAACCTTCAAGATTAGCCGGGCTTTTAAAAAGAGTAACCGGAGCAGAAACTCAGTTAATTGATTACGACGAATTAGAAATGATGATAATACTGGGTTCAGCGTTAGAGGTAAACAGGTTATTAAACTTAGTTGTAAAAATTGATCCTGAAGAGTATGATAAGCCCAAAGATGAAGAAGAAGATCCGTTTAGCTTTGTTCATATTTATCGAATGGAAAATATGGAAGCTGATAAAATTGAAGCGACTCTTCGAAAAATGAGAATTCCTGAATTAGAAGAAAAAAATGATGCAACAGGAGCTCAAAAAACAGCGCCTCAAAAGGGAGGTCGTCCGCCGGTACCCGCGAGAAGACCTACTGTGCCGCAAGGTGGGGGTTCTCAAAATTCAAAACAAATAGATATAATCTCTCATAAAGAATCAAATACTCTTATTTTTATAGGTGAAGCTGAAGAATGGGCCATTGTTAAAAAATTAATAAAAAAATTAGATATAAAAAGAGATCAGGTTTTATTAGAAGTACTGATAGTAGAAGTATCTGCTGACGCTACGAATTCTTTTGGTATAGACTGGCAGATGACAGATCCGGCTTTTGCTCAGTTTAATTCGGGTTTAGCCTATGAAGGGGGCATCGTTTCAGAAGGCACAGGGGGAGATGTTGTACTAAACCCGTTTAATACGCTTTTAGGTTTTTCACTGGGTTTTCTGAATAAAACAGGCGCCAGTATATGGGGTTTACTAAACGCCAATATCAATAGAAAAAACTTTGCTATTTTATCAGCGCCACAGGTTTTAACTTTAGATAATCAGGAAGCAGAAATAAACGTGGGCGAAGATGTGCCCATTGTTACCGGCACAAGGCTCGCGGGCGGTACGGGAACCGATGCTGTCGCGAATTATTCATATGATTACAGATCTGTCGGCATAAAATTAAAATTTACTCCGCAAATTAATCAAAATAAAGAAATAACATTAGATTTATTTCAAGAGGTAAAAGCCATATCGACACCTGCAGGCGATGTTACGCAAAATCCATCTTTTAAAAAAAGAGATATCAAAACAGTTGTTCGAGTTAAAGATGAGCAGACAATAGTTATTGGCGGTTTAGTCTCAACTGATAAGCAGAAAAATATTAGAAAAATTCCAATTTTAGGTGATATTCCTATTTTAGGATACTTATTTAAAAGAACCAGTACCGAACTTAGAAGAACAAATCTTCTTGTATTTATAACGCCTCATATTTTAACCAGTAGAAAAGTTGCCGATGCGGTAACAAATCAGGCAATAGAAAGTCAGAAAAACAGCCAAAAAAAATAGGTTTTCAATGCATAAACCTATAGGAAAAATACTTGTTGAAAACAGAGTTCTTGATTCCGAAGAGCTTGAAAAAGCTTTAGCTTTACAAAAAAAATCAGCATCAAAAGTACGCATTGGCCAAATTTTAATAAAAAAAGGCGTATTATCTGAAGAAGATCTAATGAGAGCTTTAGCTTCTCAGTATAAAATGGAATTTATTGAAAAGCTAGAAGTAAAAAACGTAGATCAAATTAAGAAAAAAATATCGTTAAAGCTTTTACAAAAACATAGAGTTGTTCCTTATTATTTAGAAAAAACAAGTATTAAAGTAGCGTTATCTGATCCGCTTTCTCTTCATCCTTTAGATGAGGTAAGGCTTTTATGGTTAGGTTATAAAATAACGCCTGTTTTAGCGTTAGAATCTGAAATATTACGTATTATTAATAACTTTTTTGAAGAAAAAGAAGGCTCTTCTGGACAAATGGAAGGTGAAGAAGGCCTTGAGTTTCTTGATGAAATAGAAGATTTACGCGATTCTGTTGATTTAGCTAATGAGGCCCCCATCATTAAAATGGTTAATGTTATATTATCAAACGCGGTAAACCAGCGCGCCTCTGACATACACATAGAACCACAGGAAAAAGAACTTCTTGTTAGATACAGAGTTGATGGTATGCTTCATAAAGTATTAAGTCCGCCAAAATCAATTCAAAGTGGAATTATTTCACGTATTAAAATTATGTCAAATTTAAATATTGCTGAAACCCGCCTTCCTCAGGATGGACGCATAAAAATTCGTTTTGGAGGTAAAGATATAGATATCAGGGTATCAACTTTACCGGCGCAGTTTGGTGAAAGACTTGTTATGAGACTTTTAAATAAAACAGAAATGAATTTTGATTTAAATACAATAGGATTTGAAAAAAATGTTTTAGATAACTTTAAAAAATTAATAAAAAACCCTAACGGCATTATTTTAATTACGGGACCTACCGGTTCGGGTAAAACCAGTACCCTATATGCGTCTTTGCAGACAATTAATAAAGAAGATATAAATATAATTACAGTAGAAGACCCTGTAGAATATCAAATATCAGGTATTGGTCAGGTTCAGGCTAAGCCTAAAATTGGTCTTACCTTTGCAGAGGGTCTAAGATCCATTTTAAGACAGGACCCTGATATAATCATGGTGGGTGAAATTCGTGATGAAGAAACAGCCAGAGTTGCGGTGCAATCGGCCTTAACCGGGCATTTGGTATTTTCTACCCTTCATACAAATGATGCGCCTTCAGCAATAAGTAGACTTCTTGATATGAGTATTGAACCTTATTTAATTTCAGCTACCTGCAGGGGGTTTATGGCTCAAAGACTTGTGCGTCTTTTGTGTAACTCATGCAAGAAAAAAACTCACATAAAAAATACCGAGCTGAAAAAATTAGGTTATAGTTATAAATATGGTAAAAAAATATCACAAAGCCAGAATAATATAGTAATTTTTGAGGCGGGCGGATGCAGTGAATGTATGAATACGGGATATAAAGGACGTACAGGCATATATGAACTTTTAATGATAGACGATAAAATACGCGACCTTATTATAAATAACGCAAGTATTGATAAATTAAAAACCGCGGCAATAGACGCAGGTATGATGACTTTAAGAGAGGCTGCTCTTGCTAAAGTTGTAAACGGAGAAACCTGTCTTGAAGAAGCGTTAAGAGTTACATAAAATGGCTGTTTTTGTTTATAAAGCTTTTGACAGCAGGGGTAAAACAATTGAGGGACACATTGATGCCCCTAATTCACAAATGGCGCAGAAAAAACTACGCCAGCAGGGATTATATGTAAAAGAGCTTAAAGAAGACATTGCCATAAGAGATAGAGAGCTTTTTCCTTTTTTAAGCAAGCTTGTTTACAGAATTCCCCGAAAAGAAATTGGATTATTCGCCAGACAGCTGGGAACCCTTTTAGGCGCGGGTATACCATTAAATGAGGCCATGAATGATGTTTGGGAACAGAATACAAACAGGCATTTTAAGAAAATATTGGCGCAGATAAAAGAAAATATTGTGCAGGGCCAATCTCTATCTGAATCTTTGGCTTCACATAAAGATATCTTCCCGCCGGTTTATGAAAATATGGTAAAGGTGGGCGAGGCAACAGGCTCTTATGAACCTACTTTATTACGGCTTTCTGAACTTGAAGAAAAAAACGAAGAATTAAAAAGTAAGGCAATAACCGCGCTAATTTATCCTGCTATTATGTTTGTTTTATCTATTGTAGTTGTTATTTTTTTATTAACATCTGTAGTGCCTCAAATTGAAAGTATATTCTCTAATTTTAAAGCTGAACTTCCTTTACCTACCAAGATAGTGCTTGGCTTTTCAAAAATTGCCAGAGCGTTGTGGTGGCTAATACTGCCTTTATCTGCTGCCACTGCGTATGGTATACACCGTTTTAGGCAAACTGTGGAAGGTAGAAAAAGATGGGATAGTTTTGTTATGAAAATTCCATTTTTTGGAACGCTTCTTGTTAAAATTCAGGTAAGTAGATTCGCGCGTAATCTTGGTGTTTTGCTTGAAGCTAATGTGTCTCTTCTTTCTGCTCTTGAAATTGTCGCGGCAGCTTCAGGTAATGAAGTTTTTAGGCAGGAGCTTACGCAGGCAGAGCGGGCCATACGAGAAGGCGATATGTTAAAAAACGCGCTTCGGGGTTCTAAGATACTACCCGATATGGTAAAAGGAATGATGGCCGCGGGAGAATCTACTGATAGAATGTCTGAACTGTTACTTAAAGTTTCGGATATTATGGATAATGAAATTGATACCGCGGTAAAGGGCCTGACAAACTCAATAGAGCCCCTTATGATTATAGTTATGGGATTTGTTGTAGGAGGCATCATGGCCTCTATTATGCTGCCTCTTTATAAAATGACAACTCTTATAAAATAAGTATTATTTATAAAAGATAACGGTTAACCCCTTCTTCAGCTTTTATTTTTTTAGATTTAATTGCTTCTAATAAATATTTATCGTTTTTTTCAAAATTTGCCCTATCAAATTCTTTGTGCCAAAGATGTAATACTGGCAGAGCAAATCTACCGTCTTTTCGGTATATTCCCGAATTAATTAATCGTATTGCTAAATCAGAATCTTCTCTGCCCCAGCCGACAAATTTTTCGTCAAAGCCATTTACATTAAAAAAATCATTCTTCCAGCATGAGAAGTTACAGGTTCTTACTCCTTTCCATTCTTTTTTTAGCAGATTTCTAAGATAAAAATTCTTTAAATAGAAAAAAGGCATTATTCTATTTACTTTTCTTTGCATTCGTAGAGAAAGCCATTCTCGTAATTTAAATAGATGTACCGGAATATTTTGATTTAATATAATACTTGAGAATTTTTCTGATAATAGTATTCTATTTCCCGCGATAAATTTTCCCGTTTTAGAAAAATAAATATGTCTTTCAACAAAAGACGGTAAAGGTATAGAGTCTCCGTCTATGAATATTAAATAATTTCCATTAGAGATTGCGGCAGCTTTATTTCGGGCCGCTGCGGCCCTAAATCCCTCATCTTTTTGCCATGAATGTTCTAAATTAAAAGGAAGATTTGGTTTTAATCTTTTAATACATTCAGCAGTTTCTGCCGTCGAACCATCATCAGCTATAATTACTTCAAAAGATTTTTCGGTTTGGGCCGAAAATCCTTTTAACACTGCTTCAAGTGCTGCCGGCCAATTATATGTTGTGATAATCACAGAAGTCTTTATTTTACTCATATAAGTTATTTTTTATTTATATAAATTAATTTTATATATTTATAGTATGTTCCTTCGGCATTTGAAACAGCGAGTAAAAAACCTTCTTTGCCGTCTAAAAAACCTGTTTTTAAAATATACCCCCTGAAAAATGTCCAAAAAGCCCGGGAGACAGCCTTAATTATGCCTGATGATTTTCCTTCTTTTTGAATAGCTCCCATAGTTGTATACCTATTTAAGGTATCTAAGACTTCTTCAATATCTGAAAATGCGTAATGTAAAAAAGTTTCTTTTAATTTTGCTGTTTTTCCATTAATTAATACTTCTTCATGAACTTTTGAGTTTGAAAATTTCCCCTTTTTACGTTTAAACAAACGAATAATATAGTCTTTTTTCCAATCGCCGTATTTTAAAAATTTTCCGCAATAATTAGATATGCGACGAATGTAATATCCATCGTAAGAATTATTTTTTGATATTACATTAATAATTTCTTCTTGAAGAGGTTTTGGTATAACTTCATCAGCATCAATGGAGAGTATCCAGTCATTTGTGCATAACGAAAGCGCTCGATTTTTTTGAATGCCAAAACCTGGCCAGTTTTTAGAGTATACCTTTGTGGTAAAATTTTTACAAATAGACACCGTTTTATCGGTACTATGTGAATCTATTACTATAATTTCATTGGCCCATTTTACTGATTCAAGACAGCGTTTAATATTTATTTCTTCATTTTTTGTAATAATAATAACTGAAAGAGGAATATCTTTTTTCATTTCTACGTATTTTACTATTTTCCTATTATCAATTTATGAACAAACGGGCAACTTAAAATTATTTGCTAATGTTATTCAATATTTAGTCATGAATTTTTCTTTTCTGGGCTTCACCTGTCATAGGTACAAAACGAACGGGAATTAATCTTTCTTTTTCAATATTGCCTTTACTATCTTTTTTAATTAAAATAAGTTCCTGGTAAAATTCGCCAACGGGAACAATCATTCTACCGCCTTTTGCCAGCTGGTTTATAAGCGGCTTAGGAATTTCAGGCGGGGCCGCCGTAATTATAATTAAATCGAAAGGAGCTTTCTCTGGCCAGCCCTTGTATCCATCGCCGCATTGTACATGAATATTATTGTATTTTTCTTTTTCTAGCATTTCTTTCGTTTTTTCACAAAGAGAATTTACAATTTCAATAGAATAAACATCTTTAACTAAAACAGATAAAACAGCAGCCTGATATCCGGAACCTGTACCTATTTCAAGCGCTTTATCATCTTTTTTAGGATATAATTCATTGGTCATGTATGCGACAATATAGGGTTGTGATATAGTTTGTTCATATCCTATTGGCAGCGGGCCGTCATCATAGGCAAATTTATAATATTCTTCTGGCACAAACTTATGCCGTTCAATTTTTATCATAGCTTCAATAATTGATTTATTGGTAATTCCCCTTGCCTCAATTTGAGTTTTTACCATTTTTTCTCGTTTTAATTTCATAGTATTTAATTCGTTTGGTATAATTTTACAGCTTATAAGAAGCAGTAAAATAAAAAAAAAATAAATATTTCGATAAATTGAAAAAAACATTTTCATATATAATATAATAATATCCAGATTAGAAATCAAAAAACCCAAAATAATTCTTGTATATAAAAAAGCCGTGGGGGTGCAAAACTATATTGTGAGCAATACGTGTCTTATCTAACAAACGGGTAAAAATTATATTTTCAATGTGGCAGAATAATACCGCTTATGGTCCAAATTATAATTTTTCTGAAGCTGCTTGATATAGTGGGTGCGTGTTTTAAGCATCCCGAGACTTAAAGAAATACATACAAAAACGCATCCTTTGGGCTTAAAAAATAAAATAAAATGTTGACAGGCTAATAATAATATATCTTATTTATTGAAAGGAAAAAGTTATGGCAGTTACAATTGATAAAGTTATTCACGATTTAGACGAGCTTTCTTTTGAAGATAAAGAATATGTAAAAGAAATTTTTGATAAGATGTTTATTGAGGCACGACGCGCGCAGATACTAGATCGCGGCAAAGAGGCGATAAAGGACTATGAGACTGGGAAATCTAAAAGAGGTTCCGTTAAAGATTTAATGAAAGTTTTAAATGATTAATATAGATTGGAATACCAGATTTGAAAAAATATTTAAGAAGTGGACCAAAAAATACCCCGAATTAATAAACACCTTTGAAGAACGTCTTGATTTGTTTGTCCAAGAGCCTTTTAATCCGAAATTAAAAACCCATCCTTTAACTGGTAATATGAAAGATTACTGGTCTTTAAGTATTACTTATGATCATAGGTTGATTTTTGTTTTTAAAGAAAACAGAACTATTGCTGTTTTAGTTGATATAGGCACCCACGATGAAGTATATTAACCTTTTTTCTTTAGCTGAAAAAGGGGCCTTAGACGATTTTTCTAATTTTTCAGAAAGTCGCATAGAGTTCCCCTTTGGAGAAATCTGGTTTCACCGCGCTAATGTCACCTCCTGTGACGGGGCGCGGTACCTGTGAATCCGTTCACAATGGAAGAGGGCCACAGCGAAGAACATGACCTTCTGTGATTTAAGTTCACAGGCAAAGAATTAGACGAAGAAACGGGGTACATGTATTTTGGAGCAAGGTATTATGATCCTAAGATATCCGTTTGGCTGAGTACTGATCCGGCGTTACCGGAGTACTTGCCGACGGGTAAGTAGCTTTTCTTTCCTGAAGAAGCATTAGACCCATATAAACAATTGAAAGGTATGGGTGGGGTTTACAATACGAAGAATAATAATGTTTATAATTATTCTTTAAACAATCCGGTAAAATTTGTTGATCCAGATGGCAGATTGGCATTTCCATGGCATTTTGCTATTTCATTTGTTGCTGGTCTTGATAGTGGCTTAGGTTTTTGGAAAAGTTTAGAATTGGCATATGAATCGGCAGCTGCTGATTTTAGAGAAGGTACCCAGGGTACTAATATCTCTTTTACAAGAGCACATGCGATGGGTGATTATTATCCTGCTGATAGTCCACAAAAGGGTCGACCACAAACCATCGAAGAGGCACTTCAGTCTACAGATGATTATATATCAAGCGGTCTTATAAAAGATGATTATGGTGGTGCAGTACATGCCGCACAAGATAAGGCAACACCAGCCCATGGTGGCAACCTATGGGAAGGTTTTGGCTTCGACTTGAAAACTGTAAAACATATTTTTGAAGATATTGTTCCTACTGCTAGTACTATTGGAAAGGCTTACGATAATACTAAAGATGTAATATCGAGAATGCCAGATACTATAGAAATGGATTCGACTAACCAGCCTATGGGGGGCGGTTTTCTGGATTAGATCGGCTCTATTTTTTAAGATATCGGGAAATAAATAGGATAATATATAGAGCTGTTAAAATATAGAGAAATTATGAATAAAATATTTTTTCTATTAATTTTTATATCAATAGTATGCTCCAACCCGAACTTGAAAACTATAAATTCGCAAGAAAACTCAATTGTTCATATTGCTCCTAATTGCATAGGTATGCCCGTAGAAAAGATAATATTGATTAGACATAAAGATAGATATTGTGCCATTAAATTTACCATTTTTAAGAAAAGCAATGAATCGTCTTATGATAAAACAACATTTTATGCTGAATATGAGAGTTATCAGGTTTTTGATAAGGATAAATCCATTTCGGAAAGTAATATAAAAAAGAAAAGAAATAAACTTATACAATATCCATTACGCGGCATAGGTAGACTTGCATTCCAATTTGGTGAAATAAAAATAAATTGTGGTGACTTTGATTTTTCTTGGTCTTGGCCGGGATTTGTGATTTTTCCAGAGGTTGAAGGTAATGTAAAAAATGAGTATGTATACGAATTTGCACCTACAAAATGGGATGATGTATTTAAAGTTGATTTATTTGATAAAAGATTAAAATGGTACAGATATGACTCAAAACGGAAAGATTTGAGAGTTAGTATTTATGATATACATAAATAATTTATATTATCCAATATTAATTGGCTCGCAAGGGTGATTTATTACATCACCCTTAAAACTTCATAAAACAACAATGCTCACACCCGCAGAATTAATCACCGCTCTTAAAGAAGGCCGTTATACTGTTGTCGAATCTTATTTAAAACATACTTACCTTGAAGACAAGAAGGCATGTTTTATTTCCCTTCGACGCTGCATGGCTTTGCCTACTGGCGTAACGGGGCAAGTAGTTGAGAAGCTTCGCCGGTTGAGTAAAAAGAGAGCTGATAATTTTATGAAAGAGAGTAAAAGGTATTTTAGTATTGTCTTGGCGGCGTAGAGAAGAATGGGACGCAGATTTTACGGATTGAATGGATAAACGCAAATGAAGAAGGGAGTGTTTACAACCGAGAAGAAAGTGAATAACTTGCCTCGTGTGCCGCAAAGAATTAATTTTTACAGTTAGAGTGCTCGGCACTGCGCATAAGATCGCTTACAATGAGGGAAATGAGCCAATGCACATTCACTGTCAAAGCGCAGAAAAAGAATGTAAATTTTGGCTTATGAGAGAAATATATGATGTTGAAATTGCATATAGTTGTAAATATGTATTTACAAAATAATCATTTATTTTATCTTAGTTAAGAAAATAATAGTTTATACAATAAATATTATTTTAATACCGATTATATATTAGCATGATACAAAATATAAAAAATCATTTGTTTAGTGAAAAAAATCTTAAGATAAAATTAACAGTTCATTTATCTCTTCTTGTAATTATTTCATTATTATCATTTTATTTAATAAATAGAAATATGAATAGAATGCGTTATGACTCATTGTTAATACATGTTTCAGGACGCCAGCGGATGCTTTCGCAAAAATATTCAAAAGAAATTATAATGGCTCTCTCTCAAAAAATATTAAATAATGAGCAGGGTTTTTATCGTTCTGTGGCCAATGCCGAAGAGATAAAAAATTTTTACGAAGAAAATCATAAAGCAATTACTCAAAATGGTAAAATTCGTATTGGTGCTGGTTATGAAGATTTATCTAAATATGAAAATTTTAAATATATAGATAATTATAACCAAATTGAAAGTGAATGGGAAAAATTAAAAAATTTATGTGTTACTTGTTATGATATTAAAGACAATAAAAAAGCAGAGATTCTAATAGAAAAAATCAGATTAAATAGTGATAAGCTTTTAGGTTCTTTTGATATAGTTTCTAATTTAATACAAAAAGAAAGTAGTTTAAATTTAACAATATTAAGTTATAATTTAATAATATTATTAGCATTTCTTATCGTTCTTATAATTATTCTTTTCTTTTTAATAAATTTTTATATAATTAATCCCTTAAAAAAGAGAAAAGCAGAAGCTGAATTCTTATCAAATGAGGCACAAAAAGCAAATTTTGCGAAAAGCAGATTCTTGTCTACAATGAGTCATGAGATGAGAACTCCTTTAAATAGTATAATTGGCGGTATTGATTTACTTGAAAAAGATAAATTGAGTAATTTTCAAAAGAAAATAACCGATATAATTAAACATTCCTCAAAATCTCTTCTTTTTTTAATAAATGATATTCTTGATTTTACAAAAATAGAAAAAGAAAAAATGGAACTAGAAAAAACCGAATTTAACCTTGATAACTTAATTGTAGAACTTATTGAGACTTTTCAGTTTGAAGCCGCGAGAAAAGAATTAGAAATAAAATATATTCCCGATTTAACTGTTCCTGAATTTTTAATTGGCGATCCTTACCGTTTGTCACAAATTTTAAGAAACTTGATTAGTAACGGTATAAAATTCACAATGAAAGGAGGCATATTTATAACCGTAAAGTTACTTGAAACTATTGATAAAAAAATTCTGCTGCAGTTTGAAATAAAAGATACCGGTATAGGAATTCCAGAAGATAAGGTTGAAAAGCTATTTAAATCTTTTACTCAGTTAGATGAATCGACAACAAGAAAATTTGGAGGTACAGGACTCGGACTTTCAATTTCAAAAGAACTCATTGCACTTATGGGTGGTAGTATAAAGGTTGATAGCAAAGAAAAAAAAGGTTCTATTTTTACATTTACCTCTCTTTTTAATATTACATCGTATGATAAGAGAAAAATTAATGAGAAGTATGAAAATAAAACAAGCGTTAACAATGAGAAAAAATTAAAATTAGATAAAAAATATAAAGTATTGGTAGTTGAAGATAATTCTGTTAATCAGGTAATTATAAAGCAGTATTTAAAAAAGAATAATTTTCGGGTAAAGATAGCTAATAACGGTAAAGAGGCGTTAACTTTATTAAAAAATTATGAATTTGATATTGTTTTATTAGACTGCGAAATGCCTGTTATGGATGGATTTGATACAGCTAAAAATATTCGTAAAATAAATTCTCAAATAAAAAATATTCCTATAATAGCGGTTACAGCAAGCACAGAAGAAAGTGAAAAACAAAAATGTTTTGACGCGGGGATGGATGATTTTATTCAAAAACCAATTGATTTTGAATTACTTATCTCACGTACACATTATTGGATAGACCTCAGGCGCTCTGCCTGAAGCTAATTTATTTTAATATAATATACAAAATAAAAATACATGACCAAAGAACAAAATATAGCCTCTAGATATTTATGGGAAAATGAAAAACCTGTTTTACAGGTTGTAGCAGGCGCGGGTTCAGGAAAAACCTATACCTTAATTGAAGCTGTTTTAAACTGTTCACAGAAATTTTGCAGGGGTGAAGAAATATGTATAGTAACTTTTACAAAAAAAGCCGCCAATGAACTAAAAGAACGACTCTTTAACAAGGGAATTGAAGTAGGCTTTGCGGGTACCATGCATTCTTTGGCTTACCAGCTTTTAAGTAAAGCAGGTATGAAGTCTGTTATTAACAAAAACTCAAAAACTCTTTTGAATAATTTAATGAAAAAAATGTATCCACAATATTCTCATATTCCTGTTGATCTTGTTGGTATTGATAATATATTATCAGTAGAAGAAAAAGAAAAACTTGTAATAAATTATAATAAAGAAAAAGAAAAACTCGCAGTTATAGATTATGATGATTTAATTATAAAAGCAAAAGAAATGCTTGAAAAGAAAATACTAACGCATAATTATAAGGTGGTTTTTTTAGATGAGTTTCAGGATGTTTCTTATTTTCAGTTTTTATTTATTAATTCGCTTCGATATGAAAAATTATTTGTTGTTGGTGATGACTGGCAGGCAATTTATAAATTCAGGGGAGGTGACGTAGGGTTATCTTTAAATTTTCAAAAATACGTTCCCAATTCTCAAAGAGTGTTTTTAACTAAGAATTTTAGAAGTCAAAAAAAAATTGTTCAACTTGGCAACAAAGTAATCAAATTATCTGATAAATTTATTAAAAAAAAATTAAAGGCGGGTATTTCGTCTGACAAAAAACCGGTTTTATTTATTAATTCAAAATATGAAAGTTATCATGAAGCTTTAATAAAATATAATGAATTTCGTATGAAAAAAAACAATCTGCATCCGGTAACTATACTAGTAAGAACAAATTTTATAAAAAGAAAACTTACGCCTTTAATTTTACCCGGCGATCAAATTTTAACAATGCATGCTTCAAAAGGTCTTGAGTTTGAAAAAGTATTGCTTTTTGGCATTTCTGAAAATATTATGCCGCACCGCTGGGGTGACAAAGATGAAGAAACAAGGCTTCTTTATGTTGGTGTAACCAGAGCTAAAAAATCTTTAGAGTTTTTAGCGTGGGAAGAAAAAAACAGATATTCAAGATTTCTTCCCTTTTTAGCCAAAAACTGTAAGATTCAATATTTAAAGTAATATTATTTTTTTAATACCGGTAAATACCAGTAGGCACAAATAAATAAAATAAAAGAGATTATAAAAATATATTCTGCGAAAGTATTATTTTTACTTTCAGGCTGTAAAAAACCAAAAGAATAAATAGTATCAACAAACTCTGGGATAACTTTTTTTTCTTTTTTATCATAAAGAATCTTTTTTAAGTTTGAGATAATATCAGATACTGAGTTTATATTTTCTGCTTCATGAGAAGCATTGTAAACAGATATCCGTTCTTCTTGCTGCATTTCAGATTCAAAAGAAAATTTATTGAATGAGTAGGTACCGTAAAAAGGCAACATAAAAAAATCGCGATTTGAAAGCGGGTCAAATTCTTTTAAGATGACAAAAGAGTTAAAATATAAATTAAGATTGTTTTCAATTTTTTTTTGCAAGTAAAGGGGTTTTTGAATTTCTGCAAGACCGCCTGAAAAAAAAGGAGATACAGCTTTTAAACTTTTAGCGAAAATTTGTATAGCTTTCTCGAGTTCTAATACAGGAATAAAAATTTCATTTTGAATAGGAGGGATATGCCAAAAAAAAGTATAATGATTTTCGTTTTTATAAAAATTTTCAAAAATAAGAGTTTTATTATTTTCAAGTTTGTCGGGCCTTTGGTTAGTCATTATTGTAAGCGTCGGTTTTTCTGTTTTAAAATTATTGAATTCGTTTAAAAAAATTAAAAAATCAAAATTCTTAGATTTCAATGTTCTTAAATTTGTATCTGAATTTATATTCCAAAAAATATTTTTTTCAAGTACATGTGAAAGGCGCCATGTAAGTATATTAAGATTTTTAGAATAAAAATACCCAAGGGGAACGCCTTTTTGTAAAGATAATAATCCGGTTATTGATTTATATTTGTTTTCAAAAGAATTTGAACTTATTAAGTTTGCTTTAAAAATAATATTTTGTGGTGATATATTTGAAGGTATAGGAATATCAAAATTAACCCAGCCTGAAAAATTGGCTTTAATATTTATTTTTAGCACTTTGTCATTGAATGTTATTAATTCTAAAACAGCTTGTTGTTTTGATTGAATTAAAAATTTTAATGAACATGTATCTCCTAATACGCATGCGGGAGGTATTTTAGAATCAAATATGCCTTCAATATTTTTTGTGAAGGGAAGTTTTATTGTAAATTCTTTGTTATTTTCGATGGGTAATGATACATCAGTTATAAATATTCCATTTTTTTCAGGAGGATGCAAGTACTCAAAACTCAAATTTTCAAGATAACTTTTTTCAAAATTCCAGATTTGTGCATTTAATTTCTGTTTTTTAAAGTCAAAAATATTATCATCTGTAATATTAAACTCTTTCTTTAAGTCTTCGATAAGTTTTTTTTTAAATGAAAAATCAGTAAAAATGTTTGAATAACTCATATCTATATATAATGAATGTTTATCATTAACAAGATTCTTTTGAATTTTTATATGTAAATTTAGTAATACAATAGCAATTAAAAGAGGCAAAAATCGGGCCCATATTTTTAAATGAAAAAAGTTTTTATAAAAAACGGCGCAAAATAAAATAAATAATAACCAAATAATAAAATTTTCAGGTAAGAAATAAGTTTCTTTTACCATATTAATATTTAAGAAGAGTTCTCGCGTGTTGAATAGCTGAATCGGTAATTTCGGAACCTCCAATCATGCGGGCAATTTCTTGAATTCTTTGTTTTTTATTTAATCTAGTAATTCTTGTACCATACTCAGAATCTTTTGAAACTTTAAAATGTCGCGTATCAGATATATTTAATCCGGCTATTTGATGCAGATGTGTAATAACTATAACCTGAGAATTTTGGGCCAAAGAGGCTAATTTGTTTCCTACGGATTCTGCGATTCTACCTCCCACGCCGGCGTCTACTTCATCAAAAAACATGCAAAAAACAGGGTCTGAATCTATAATTATTTTTTTAATAGCGAGCATAATTCGGCTCATTTCTCCCCCCGAAGCAATTTTTCGAAGCGGACGAAGCATTTCATTTTCTCCCGAGGCAATTAAAATTTCAATAATATCAAGTCCGGTTGGATGAATTATATATTTTTTTTCCAGATTTTTTTCGTGAACATAAATTCCAAATTCGCCAAACTCCCATTTTATGGAGATTCGAAGGCGGGTGTCTTCCATACCTAAATACGAGAGTTCTTTTTGTACTTTTTCTTCAAGACTTGTCGCGGCTTTTCTGCGTGCGATAGAAACCTCTTCGGCAAGTTTAATCATTTCATTTTCAATTTCTTTTAATTGATTTCTTATTTTTTGTTCTTCTTCTGAAGAAAGTTCAATACCTTCATGCTCTCTTTTCGCTTTTTCAAGATAATCTTTTACGTTTGAAATAGTTTTACCGTATTTTCTTGTAAGGTTATGAAGAATGTCTAATCTTTCTCTTGCAATAGAGAGCTGCTCGGGATCGATCATTATAGAGTCTGCTTTGTGCCTTATTTCACTGGATACGTCTTCTAATAGAAAATAAGATTCTCTAAATGAATTTAAGGTGTCAGATAATTCTGGGTCAAATTGGCTGTTTTTTTCAAGCAATTTTTCGACTAAAGAAAGCCTTGATAATATGTTATGATCGCCTCTTTGAAGTTCATTATGAATTTCAGATAAATCTTTTAGTATAGTTTCGGCATGAGATAAAGTTTTTTCTTCGGCTGTTAATTTATCAATTTCTTCATTATCATTTAATTTAGCGTTTTCAATTTCTTTAATTTCATACATTAAAATTTCTAGCCTTCTGTTTTTCTCTTCTTCAGATAACGAAACACTGGTAAGTTTTTGTTTTAATATTTTTCTTTCACTGTGAAGTTTTTGAAGCCGTGAAACTTGATTTTGTAAAAAGGCATATCTGTCTAAAATTTGCTGGTGTGTCGAAGTTTTTAATATATTTTGATGTTCATTTTGACCATGAATATCAACAAGATATCTGCCAATTTCTTTAAGAAGAGAAATCGAAATTTGGTTTGAATTTATAAAACATCGGCCCCTGCCTTCTATAGTAATTTCTCTTTTTAAGACAATGAAATCGTCTTCTATACTTAAATTATTTTCTTTAATTAATTGATGTATTAAATTAAATTTATCTTTGCGGTCAATTTGAAAAGAAGCTTCAACAAAAGATCTAGCGGCTCCTGTTCTTATTAAATCGGTTGTGGCTTTGCTGCCTAAAACCAAACCTAAAGCGCCCAGAATTATAGATTTTCCCGCGCCTGTTTCGCCGGTAATAATATTTAAACCGCTGCCAAAAGAAATTCGAACTTCTTTAATTAAAGCAAAATCTTTAATGTATAATTCAGATAACATTTTTCTTAGAATATATGCTCGAAATTCATTGAATAGCTTACGCCTTCTTGAGAAAACCCAACATCAAAAAAAGATACCATAGACTGGTTCCATGCGGTTCTTAAACCAATACCTTCGCCGTATTTGTATCCTGAGAATTTAAAATTCGATATATTGTCAAAAATTCTTCCTGTATCAAAAAAGGGAACAAGAATGAAAGCAAAATTTTGGTTTAAAATATCAATATCAAACATTGTCCAGCGGATTTCAAAATTTAAAAGAGAATGAATATTGCCTATGAATCTGTTTTGTGTATATCCCCTTAAAGTAGAATAACCTCCCATGCCGCTTTTACTGCCAGAAGTAAAGCTGTAATTATCTAAAGCGTAAAAGGGAGCAGATTTTGAAATATACGCAAACACATATCTTGCCGTAAAAACAAGATCGGCAATATTTTCAATAGGTGAATAATAAAAGCGGGGTGAAAAGGTATATTGAAAATAGTTATGTTCAGAGCCAATAAGCTTATTTGAAATTTCAAAAACAGTATCTATAAATAATCCATTGTTAGGGTCAGGCTCAAAATCTCTTGTGTCGTAAGCGAATCCAAATTTTAAAACATTGTTCCATCCGCCATTGCATCCTTTAATTATATTAGCATCACAATCTTCTTTTAATTTAGTTGTACCCATTATCGCGTTTTTTTCTTCTGTCCCGTCTGCTTTAAAAGCTAAGACTTTTTTTCCTGTATAATCGGTAACAGATATGTTAGCAATATCAAGACCTAAAAAGCCTCTCGTAAAAGCCTTGTAGATATCCCGTTCCAGAGAAACTTTCATTGATGGTTTTTCTTTTATGTACTGAACATATTTTGAATATGCCGTATTAGTTTCTTCTTGTAGTTCTCTGATTTTTTCTTTAAAACTTGTATATTTTATGTGAGTATTTCCGTATGGATCTGTTAATGTATTTAGTGTATTTTCGCCGGTGCCAAAATATGTAGCAGCGATATTTTTATCAAAGGTAAAGGCAGATTTAATTCTAAATAAAGAACCCATGAAATAGGGAGCTTCATATAGTAATTGATGGTACTGCCATCCGTTTGTTGTTTGAAAAAATTGACCATAAATTCTGTAGCGGTATGGCGTATAAGCAAAATAGGGATCGTCACGTGTGCCATTGTTATAATATACAAGTCTTAGTCCGTAGCCAAACCCTTTATCAACATCTAAGCTATAAAGGGGTAAAGGAATTAAATATCCTTTTTCTTTTTTCTTTTTTAAATCTTTTTCTGATATGGGTTTCTTTAATTCTAAACCTTCAGGTATAGTCGTATTATCTTTATTTGGTTTTTCATTTATTTCTTCTTGGTCTTGAGGTTTTAAATTATCTTGAGAATAAACAGCCGCGGGAAGACTTATTAAAATAAAAAAAATAATTAGTATGTTTTTCATATTTATCACCATAGTTTTATTCTTTTAAGAGTTCTACTATTCTTTTCGCGGCTTCATCTGGACTTGTATCTGTAATATCAACAATAGCATGAGCAGATTTTTGATATAGTGGTTTTCTTCTACGTAGAATATCAGTTATATTATTTTGTGAATTTTCTAAAGAAGGTCTTTGCTTATTATTTTTTAACGTGTGTATTCGTGAAAGCAGTTTGTCGTCATTCATATATAAATAAATTGTAAAAAAATTTGTTTTAAGAAAATTTGTTTTTTCATCAGAAGACATATGCTCTGAATTTTCAACAATACCTCCCCCCGTATCTAATAAAACGTGACCGTTTATTTCAGATATTTTTTTTAGTGCGTTTGTTTCAAGTTTTCTAAAATATTCCCAGCCATTTTGATTTACTATAGATTCAATAGAAGATGAATTTTCTTTTTGAATATAGTCATCTAAAGATATAAGTTCCAAATTCCAATATCGCATAAGGTGTTTCGCAATAGTTGTCTTTCCGGCGCCTCGAAAACCTATCAAAGCAATTTTACTGTATTTTGGAGTTATTTTTTCAGAATTATTCGGTTTATATTTTTTTCTTATACTCTTTTTTTTATATTTCATTTTATTAATAGTTCCTTTTGTAAAGCGCTTTCCATTTCTTTAAGGGGAGCTGTTTGCCCGGTAAATAATTTAAATTGATGCGCCGCTTGATATAGCAGCATTTTATGTCCGTAGATGATATTAATTTTTTTCTTTTTACATAATTTTATGAGGGGGGTTTCTTTGGGATTATAAACAATATCAAATACGGTTTGATGAGAAAATAAATATTCAGAATTTAAAGGAGTTTGATTTTCAAAAGTATATCCTTTCATGCCAATAGGAGTAGTATTTATAATAAGATCAAATTCTTTAAGTTGACTGGAGTTTGAAAGAACAGTGGTTGACCATCTTTTTAGATCTTTTGATTTAAAATTTTGAGTTTTATCGTTATTGAAAAAGTAAAATTCGAGCTTTGGAGACTTTTTTATTAATCTAAGATTTTTTATTAATTGAACCGCTGATTTATTATTTCTTGATAATATGCCAATTTTTGCGGGCGCTTCTTTTAATAAACTAATACCAATCGCCCGCGCCGAGCCTCCGGAACCGATAATTAAAACATTTTTACCTTTTATTTCCATTTTTTCTTTAATGGCTTCAACTGCTCCTAGGCCGTCTGTATTATATCCTTCTAATAAACCTGCTTTGTTCCATAAAACAGTATTTACGGAACCAATTTGTACCGCTAATGAATCTATTTTATCTACAAGCCGCATAACTTTAATTTTATGGGGAATAGTAACTGATACACCATGAATATTTAATTTTTTCATAGCGGCTTTAAGGTTTATTAAATTTTTTATGGGAAAAGCTAAATATACGGCGTTAATATTCGCGGCTTGAAAAGCAGTGTTATGAATCACGGGTGAAAAAGTATGTCCCAGAGGGTATCCTATAATACCGTAAATTTTCGTTTGCGTGTTAATTTTTATCATTACAGTTTAAATTAAATATCATTACTAAAGTTTGGTTTATTTTTTAAAAATATACTGTAAATAAATTTAAGTTCATGAATTATTTTTGACTCTTCTTTTAAATAATTTGTAAGATAATTATATTCAATCTGGTTAAAGTTATTTTTCATTGTCATAGTAGATGTTCTCTTTATTCCTAAAATATTATCTTCTTGTGCGGCGTAAGCGTATTTTAACCGGCTTTTTGCTATCCATTCAAAAATATGATTCTTATGTGAAATTTGGAATTTTTCAATTTTTGATTTTTTGTTCTGCAAAAATTTTTCATTTTCCCATAAGTAGATATCAATTTGATTTTTATTATCTTGAAAAAATCTGAAAACCTGATTTTTTATTTTTTGTTTTAATGCCTCCTTTTTTATTTCATAAAGCGGCATATTGAATTTAGGGTAAAGATGGTTTCCCTTTTTTTCTTAAAAATTCAGCTTTTACCAACTCTTCAAGAAAAAATCCCACAGGAATAGCAGTTTTCTTGCCATTAATGTAAACAGCGGGTGTGCCTGTAATATTTAATTTAAGTGCTTCTGTTATATCTTTTGAGACAATCTTTTTAGGTTCATCACCGGCCATACAGGCATCAAATTGATTCATATTTAATCTGATAGCTTTTGCCATGTCACTTAAGTCTTCTTTTCTTACGCCTTTTTTAAGCCATTCATCCTGTTTTATGTAAATTAAATCGTGCATATCCCAAAACTTTCCCTGTTTTTGGGCGCATACAGAAGCATAGGATAGTTGGCAGGCGCCCTGATGAAGCTGTCTTTTTATTGAAGGATTACATTCCATATCAAGAGGAAAATGCCGGTAAGCTACAGATATATTTTCATCATGTTTATTTACAACTTCTTTAAGCATACCCCCAACATATTTACAATGAGGACACATATAATCGGCAAATTCAGAAACAAATATAGCGGGATTAGCGCCTCCTTTTTTAGGGGCTTCTGAGTCATCTAAGTTGGCAGCAGTTTCTTTTTGAAAGTTTTTATAGAATATTTCCCATGCTTTACTAATAAGTTTATAAGGATCATTTGATATAGATTCTTTACTTTCATCAGAAGGGGCAGTTTTAGACATAGAATAAATCCATCCACCCATAACCGGTATAAAAACAAAAGATAATAAAATAGTATAACTTATTGGAATAGATAGTGATTTAAGATTTGAAAAAGAGGGTATTAAAGAAATTTTATTTTCTTTTTGAAGTTTTTTTATTTCTAGATACGAAAAAATAAGAATACCCGCTGTAGAAAGATATGTTAATAGACATAGATTGCATAATGTTCCCAGACGGGCTATCATATAAATAAATAAAAATATATCTATAATAAAAGCTAAAGCAGATAACCATAAAACAGAAACTATAAATGTCGTCTCTTTTGTTACTAAATAATATATAAGTGAAAAAAGAATAAGTAAATAAAGCATGAATCCCCATAAAGATAAGGGCAGCCCCGCAAACTCAGAAGCAGTCGACTTATTGACGACACTGCATCCGCTGTCAGAATCTGTGCCGCATACAGTTTGAACAAACGCAGAGTCAAAATTAGGGTTATTATGGTATTGTACTAATAACGCAGATATTAAGATGCCAAAAAAAGCAAAAAACAGGGCCAGATAAGTTAAATTTTTTTTCATTTAGATTTCTCCTTGAAATAGATATATATAATTATTTTTTGTTTATATTTTATTTTTAATTTAGTAATGTTCACGTCCAAAAAATGATAAATTAGTTAGGCGTCAACGAATTAAAGCAGGAGATTAAATCAAAAAATTTGAGATGAAAATGCGAAAGACACAAAGAAAATGACTGTTCTTTATATCTTTCGCGCGTTAAAACGTTTGTTTATAAACTATTTGTATTTTTTTGTAAATACAAATAAGTTATTATAAATTTCTTTCTCTTTCATTAAGTGTTCTTCCGCTTGCGTCTTTAAATTTTAGATTACTTTTGGGACGATCAAAGTCAAGCCAAAAATAATATTCTCTAACTTCAGAAATATTCCCTACATTGTCTTCGGCTTTTACGCTTATTTGATAAGAATCTGCTTTTTGAAATTTAATAGGTCCCTTGTATTGCACAAAATTTTCATCATTAACTTTAATGTATATCGTAGCGACTCCTGAACCGTCAAAAACTCCTATTTTAGGATCAATACCTTTAAAAGCAATTTGATAGTTGCCGTTTACATAGTAGCCATTCTTTTTATCTTTATCTGGTATAATTAAAATAGCCTTTTCATTAATTTGAAGATTTTTGTTTCTTTTCATCGCGGCAGCTGGTACGTTTATCCAGTGATCTTTATCAATTTCTATAAGAGGGGGCGTATTATCAACAATAACATTGTATTTTTTAATTTCAGCCAAGTTTCCCACGTTATCTATTGCCGTATAATAAAATTCATATACACCTTCAATGCCATCGGCTACGCTAAAAAAATTTTTTTCAGAACTTATACCCGTTCCTCGGGGAGCCATTTGGTCAATAGATATGCCGGCATAGGTTGATCGAATTCCTGAACCCGGTTCGCGGTCTTGCGCAGAGATGTAAAATTTTAATCTTTTTGAGCAGTATAAATAACCGTTTTTTTCAAATACTCCTCTATCGGTGCCAATTTCAGTTACAGGCGGTGTGTTATCAACAAAAACCTGATATAAAACAGTTTTCTCTATATTGCCGCTGTTATCAATGGCTCTATATTGAATTAGCCGGTTACCTTCTTCTTCTAGTCTAAAAGGTTCTTCGTAGATTCTGAATTTTTCACGGTCTATAGCAAATTCAACGTGATGTAATCCTGTCTTTGAATCTTCAGCGTCTAACTCAAAAACAACCTCACTATTTACGTAACTAACGTCTCCATCTGAATAGCGTGATGCTCTTCTTTCATAAAACGGGCTTAAATATTTGTTACTTTTATTTTCTGCCTGTTGGGTAGATGCTGATTTTACATTCTTAGCCGGCGCTGAATATGTTTTCTGCTGGGCCAAAATAAAACTCCCTGGTATTAAAAATAAAGTAATTAAAGTGATTAGTTTTCCCATATTTAATACTCCTTAATATTCGATTTTTTTATTCTCTAATTTTTAGCTATCTGCTTTTGTAGAGTGATTACATAATAATAAATATCGCAATAAAGAGACAAAAAAATATTCAATATTGTCGGTTTTTTTTGTAATTTTTGAAAAAGAAAGTAATAAAGAGATTGATATGATTTTATTTTATATTTATTAAAAATTTGATTTATTAGCTATTATATAATAAATAAAATAAAAAAAAGTTGATTTTTCATATGTTCTTTGGTTATTTACCCATGTTCAATATGAAATTAATTAAATATATTACGGCTGTATTAATTTTTTTATTTTTAATTACCGTCCATTTTTCCTGTAAAGAAAAATATCCGGCAATGAACTTTTTAAATCCAATAGATCGTGAGCATGATGGATTTTTAGACCCAGATACTTATCAGGTTACCGAGCAGGCAGGCGCATTTCGTGTTGAAGATTTTATAAAACCTCAAAATACATATGTTCCCCATGCTTTACCTGAAAAATTTGACTTTAAGAATTTGTACAGCTACAATAATTCTTTAGAATCTAAAATAAAAAAAGATAATCTTATCTCACTTGAAGATATAATGAATACAGATTTAATATACCTGCCTGCTGATAAAATTTCAATAGGGAATATTGATGAAAATATTGATAATAAAGTAAAGATTAAAAAGAAATTATTATCAAACGCTTGTCTTACCGCAAAAGTGAAAGCTTTATACCGATGGTTTTATTTAAAAAGTAATGTAACAAGTCAAAATGAATTAAAGAAAGAAAATAGCTTGGCTAAAGATGAGAATAGTTATCAAGAAGAAGAAAAACTTCCGCTTCTTGACGGCTTTGATAAAGATCTGTTCCCGCCTTTGAATTATTATGAGTCATCTTTTACAGAAAAAGCTCTGCCTATTCTTGAAAATCAAATTAATATAGACTTATTAGATTTAGAATTAATTGCTGAAGACTACATCAATCCTCAATATTTAAAATGTAGAGTGGTCTATCACATAAAAAAAGAAGATTTATATAAAATGGTACCTCATCTTAAACATTAATAAATGTATCTTTATCAATATGAAAATCTGAAAGTTGAAGCGCTTTCAATAGGCGGCATTGAAAACTGCTTTGTACTACCTGAACATGATATAGCCATTGATGTAGGCCGATGTCCTGAGAGAATTGTTAATGTTCCTGTTATTTTTCTTACCCATGGTCATTTAGATCACAGCGCGGGACTGCCATATTATTTTAGCCAGCGTTCATTAAAAGGCAAACCGCCGGGAATGGTTTATGTGCCGGTAAAAACAGCCGGTAGACTTAAAAAAATATGCAAACTATGGCATAAAGTTGAAAACTTTAAGTACGATATTTCTATAGTTCCAATAAAACCTAAAACCGAAATATTTATAAAAAATAAATATTTTATCCGCTCTTTATCTTCATATCACCGAATTGAAAGTTTGGCTTATGCTTTAATACGAAAAACAACAAAGTTAAAAAAAGAGTATCTTAAACTGCCCGGCAATAAAATAAAAGAATTAAAAGAACAGAATGTTGATATTTTTGAAAATAAAGAAATTTGCGAAGCTGTTTTTTCTGGCGATACAACTATTGAATTTATAAAAAATACTCCCGAAGCTAAAAACGCCAAAGTACTTTTCTTAGAATGCACATATATAGATAAAAAAAGAACGGTTGAAAGAGCAAGAAAATGGGGACATATTCATCTTGATGAAATAATAGAAAACCAAGAAATTTTTCAAAATGAAAAAATTGTTTTTTCCCATTTTTCACGCAGATACACTTCTTCGTATATTAAATCAGTTTTAAATAAAAAACTTCCTGTGCATTTAAAAAATAAGGTAGACATGATATTCTTTTGACAGGCTGTCTTTAAATTAAACAAAAGACAATGAATAATATGAATAATAGTAAAAATAATATAAAAAAGGTAGTTCTTGCCTATTCAGGAGGGTTAGATACTTCGGTAATACTGCATTGGGTAAAGAAAAACTATGACTGTGAAATTATAGCATACTGTGCCGATATAGGTCAGGAAGAAGAACTTGACGGTCTTGAAGAAAAAGCTCTAAAAAACGGGGCCTCTAAAATGATTATATCAGATCTAAAAGAAGAATTCGCTAGTGACTATGTTTATCCCGCGATAAGAGGTACGGCAATTTATGAAATGAGATATCTTTTAGGTACCGCGATAGCCAGACCCTTAATAGCAAAAAAACAGGTAGAAATTGCCCTAGAAGAAAATGCCGACTCTATTGCTCATGGGGCCACCGGCAAGGGTAATGATCAGGTTCGTTTTGAACTAACGGCGATGGCATTAGGGCCGCATTTAAAAATTATCGCTCCGTGGCGCGAATGGGAATTTAAAGGCAGAAAAGATTTAATCGCATACGCTAAAAGAGAAGAAATTCCCATTACGGCATCTGTAGAAAAACCTTACTCAATGGATAGAAATTTGCTACATATTTCTTATGAGGGGGGTATACTTGAAAATCCTTTTAATGAGCCCGATGAATCAATGTTTATTTTAACAAAATCTCCTCAGGCAGCTGAAGATAAACCTGAAACTATAGAAGTTACCTTTGAAAAAGGTAACGCGGTTTTATTGAATAATGAAAAAAAATCACCTTATGAAATGATAAAAGAATTAAACAAAATCGGCGGCAGGCATGGCATTGGCCGCGTTGATATTGTAGAAAACCGCCTTGTAGGCATTAAATCGCGAGGTGTTTACGAAACTCCGGGAGGCACCATACTACAGGCCGCGCATAGAGATTTAGAATCCATTACACTTGAAAAAAACCTGCAACATTTAAAAGATGAATTAAGTTTAAGATACGCGAGATTAATTTATAATGGGCAATGGTTTACGCCAGAAAGAGAAGCCATGCAGAGTTTTATAGACGCGACTCAAAGAACGGTAAACGGTACAGTAAAAATAAGGCTTTATAAAGGTAATGTGATTATTACAGGCAGAAAGTCTGAAAATTCTTTATATAAAGACGACTTAGCCTCATTTGAAGAAGAAGAAACTTATAATCAAAAAGACGCTGAAGGGTTTATAAAACTTTTTGGTTTAACCACAAAAGATGGGTATTCACAATATCGGCATTATTTTGAAAATGACAAGTAACTCTCAAAAAAATCTAACACAGACATTTACCTCGGCAAATGGGTGGTATTCATTAGAATATCCAAGATTATGGGATTTTGAAATATTCGATAGTATTCCGTCATTTTTTGATCCTTTTGAAGGGCATGGGGCATTACAGGTCTTGTCTATTAAATATTCTTCTAAAAAACCCAATAGTAAAATTATTGAAGCCTATCCTTTTATGGCGGGTAAAAATATTGAAGATAAAATGCAAATTTTTCTTCATGCGCAATCTGTTGAATCGGCAATAGGCAGTATAAAATCTTTTACATTAAACAACAATAAAATATGCGCTCATGAATATTCTAAAGAAGGCCATTTTTTTATGGTTTCTATAATTGAAAAAAATAATATTTGTCTATTAGTGTTATATAATTGCCCAAAAGAGCCGCCAAAAGAAGAAGCTTCTATTATTACAGATATAATAAAATCAATTCAAATTTTATGAAAAAGATTGCTTGAATTGACAATTTAAATACATAAAAGAGTGTGGTATATGAATGAATCTAATTTAGGGTTGTCGAATAATTTTTTTACTAATAAAGAAGATAATGATCCTATTTTAGAGTATAAACAAATTTCAACCTCAGATATAATACAAAAAAAAATAAATATTGGTTATATACCGTTTTATAGAACAGATATAAATGGTATATTGTCAATTACATTACATAAGCTTGAAGAGATGCGTGAAAATAAATATCCCATTAAATTAGGGGTGCAGCATGTTCTGCCGATTGATCCTTATAAATTTATACATATTCACCGCTATAAAAAGTATTTATCTGTGGCAAAAACCTCTTTTATAAATTTACCGTCAGCTTCGGGAATGTTGTGGATGTCGCGGATGTTAAAGAGGGAACTCCCACAGACCATTACAACAGTATCTTATGCCATGAGCTTGCTTCGGTTGGCTCACGCGAAAGAATATACAATATTTTTAGTGGGTACTTCACAGCCAATTCTTGAAAAGTTGTATTTAAACTTAAACAGATCTTTTCCTAACATACGAATTGTGGGCAGGCATCATGGTTTTCTAAAAGGAGTGGCCAAGCAGAGAGTACTTGAAGCATTAAAAAAAACAGATCCTCACATTATTTTATTAGGTTTAGGCTTTAAAAACGAGATGAAATGGATTTATGAAAATAAGGGAAATCTGGGGAACTGCATTTTAGTAAGCATGAACGGTTATTTAGATATATTAGCCGGAGCAAGAAAAAAAAATCCAAATTTTGTAGAAACAAGAGAATACGGCTGGCTTTGGCGCGCAATAAACAGACCGCATAGATGGCCCAGGCTTTTTTCAATCTTCTGGTGGGTTTTAAAAGTATTATACTGGAAAATGTTTAAAGCTAAAACTATGACAGGTGAAATTTAATTCTTATAAAATATGGCTGAAAAAAAAAGTTCATATTTTATTAATTTTAAAATAGGTTTCTTTAGCTTTAAGAAGGGTTACTTTTTCATTAAAGAAAATCATTTATTAAAATATATAATAATACCTTCAATAATTAGCGCTGTTATTGGTATTGCTATGACAGCCTTAATATATGCCGGTGTGTCAGAGTGGATACTTGAGTTTTTACAAAACTTATCTCCTAATGAGGCCTATGAAGGATGGAAGCAGTTTTTTTTAGATTTTACATATAGAACCTTGAGGGTTTTCGCGCATTTGTTTTCAATTATTCTAGGTATGATTGCCACAATTATAGTTTATAGAATTTTAGCTTCAGTTCTTGTGACTCCTTTTTTAGGGCCGCTTGTCTCTAAAATTGAAGTCATTTTAACCGGCAAAGAATTAAAAACTTCTATCGGTACAGATATAAAAAATGCCGCTGCGGGTATTCTTTCTTCAGTACAAAATATGCTTCTAGAACTTTTAATAATGGTTATTTCTGGACCGTTAAGCCCTTTTTTACTTTCGACAATTGAAGGATATTTTTTGGGAAAAGGCTCATTTGATTATTTTTTTGAAAAACACGCACAGACTTATGAAGAAAAAAAAATAATGCAAAAAAAATACCGGGGAGAGATACAAGGTCTTGGAATGGCCCATTTAGTTTGTTTATTTATACCTATACTTGGTGTATTTATTGCCCCCGTTTTGTCTATAACCGGAGCAGCCTTGGTTATCTTTAAGAAATAACCGCTATTCCGTCAATTTCTACAAGAGCACCTTTTGGCAAAGCAGAAACCGCGATAGTGGCTCTGGCTGGTTTATGCGAACCTAAGTATTCAGCGTAAATTTTATTTACAACCGCGAAATCATTCATATCTTTTAAGTAAATTGTAGTTTTAACCAGATTATTTAAGTTTAAACCTGCTGCTCTTAAAATAGCTTCTAAATTTAACATAACCTGTTTTGTTTGTTCTTCAATACTACCTGATACCATATCTCCTGTTTCTGGAACTAAAGGAATTTGTCCTGAAATAAATAAAAAATCTTTAGTAAGTATAGCCTGCGAATAGGGCCCTATGGCCGCGGGAGCTGTTTTTGTTTCAATATTTTTTAACATATATATTTATGCATTATCACTTTTTATTTTATTTAAATATAGAAAATGTCTTTTCTCTTCTTGTATTACCTGTTCTATTTTATCTTTATCTTCATCAGGTACCATATTTTTTAACTCATTATAATAGTTTATAGACTCTAATTCACGTCTCATCGCAAAATTAAGCGCCGACGCTAAATCTGAAATATTTTCTTTTTCTTTTTTTAAGACTTCATCTGAAAAAATAGTGCTGTCTGCGTATGATCTTAAATAAGTAAAATATTCTTCGGGAAAAGATTCTTCGGGTGAATAATTTTGAAACTTACTTAACATAGATTCAAAAAGTTTTTTATGTTCAACTTCTTGTTTTGATAAATCTGTAAAAAGCTCATGTACCTTATCATTATTTTTAAATTTTTCAGACATTTCTGAATAAAACTTTTTTCCGTTTTCTTCTATTTTAATGGCAAATTGAAATATTTCATCAGCTCTATATTTACTCATTTTTTATTCTCCTTTAAGTTTTCTTTATTTTAAATAATACCTTGTAAAATCAAATATAAATGTAAAATTAAAAATTTCAAAAAAAACAGCGTTTAAGCTTTAATATATACCGTCAATTTGTTTTTGTTATGAATATGACTTTTGGGGGCAGTGTAGTATTATTTAGAGATTATTTTTATTGAAATTTTACCGTAACTAAAGTGATATCGTCGTTTGAAAGTTTAGCGCCGCGGAAATTTGTTATTTCATTGATTATGATTTTATTAATATTAAAAGAACTCTCTTTTTTGAATTTTTTTATGTTTCGTTGTAAAAATTTTTGAAAATTTTCTTCGCCGTATTCATTACCCTTTTTGTCATATTCTTCATAGATACCGTCCGAAAATAATATTAATATATCACCGCTTTCAACTGTTACGTGTTCAGATTTATAGTTACTATTTTCGAGTATACCAATCATTGTTCCTTTAGTTTTAAGAAATTTAATATTATTTTGATTTGTTTTAATAAGAGCCTGTTTAGGATGTCCCGCCGAAGAATAGTGAAGTTTACTGTTTTTGTAGTCACAATAAAAAGCCGAGAACCAGGCCTCGCTAGAAAATTTTTTTTTGCAAATAAAATCATTCATTATATTAAGTCTTTCATGCGGTTTTGAGCTTAAAGAGGCCTGTTTGCTCATGATATCTATTCTCATAGTTGATAAAGCCGCATTAATTCCATGCCCTATGGCGTCGGCTATCATAATGGATAATTGATTTTCTTTAGGATGTACAATATTATAATAATCGCCGCCCGCTTTCTGGTTCATTGGCAAATAAAGTACGTCAATATCAAATTCATGAATTATATTCAGCTCTTTGTTCGATATAAATATATTTTTTTGAACTAAAGAAGTGATTTCAATTTCTTTTTTTATTTCAGTTAAACGAATATTTTCATTATGCATAGTTTTTAGTTTAATAGTTTTTTCAAGGAGTTCGTCTGTTACTTCGCTTAACGAAAGAGTTAACTCTTCGGTTTCTTCAAAAGCGTTCGCGTATTTTTTAGATAAAAGATAAGCCTGAGAAAAAATGAAACCCAGCGAACCAAAACCTGTAAGCGGTATACTATGAATTATTTCGTTAACAAGTAAAATATCATTTATTATGGTAATAAAAACAATTGAAAATCCAATTAAGACAATTTTAGAGCCTGTTCTATTGTTTTTTATGGCTTTGTACAATACGTAAATACCAATAAATCCGCAAACAATATAAATAACATGATAAATTGGTAATAACATTATAAGAAATGAAACCGGGCCTAAAGTAAGTGGAGCAAACAATAAAAAAGATATTTTTGTTAGTTTCAAAACAGAATCTGGTGTTTCATCATAAAATAAACTTTTAAAAAAAACAGCAACAACAGGCAAAAGAGCAAAAATAATAAAATATTCGGTTCTAACTAATACATCCCAGTAAAAATTGGGAAAAATTTGAGTTAGTATCATATCGTCAAAAATCAATTGTCTAAAAAAAGCAAGTCCGCAGAATATTCCGAAATATAAAGTTGATTTATCTTTCTTTCTTGAAAAATAGATAGAGAAATGATATAAAAACATAAGAAAAAATCCGCCAAGTAGAAACATATTGAGTCCTAATTTAATAGAATGTCTTTTTGACGTTGATGTGGGGGTTCCCAAATAAAAATCGCTGATGATACCGCCTTTAGGATAATTAAAATTAGAGGTATGAATAATAATCAAAAATTCTTCAGAATGAAGGTCAAAACAACCCATTGTGGTTTTTCTTTGTTTGGCGCTTGTTTCTTCGGTTTTACCAACCTTTCCGTTTTTTAATACAAGATTATCGTCGGCGTATACTATAAATGATGAATTACTACTTTTTACCAGAATACATAAAACATTATCTTTTTTATTTTTAATGTTTATTTTTAAACGATATGAGCCAAAGCCTTCAGGGCCTATTTTTTTACCGTTTATTTCAAAATTATTCCAGTTGTTAGGCAGTTTATCATAACCGCTTATTGGGGGTGTTTCTCCTTTATTAAACATTTCAGATGTGATAAAGTGATTCCAGTAAAATTCCCATTCTCCCGAGAGTTTGAAATTACCGTTTTCTATAAAGTTCCATGTCGACAAATCGACAAAGCCTTTTTTAATTTCAGGTTTTTTCTTGAGTTTATTGTTTGTGCAGGTTAATGTGAATGCTCCAAAAATAAAAAAAAAAGAAAAAACAATTAATAATATTTTTTTAATATATTCTGTAAAAAAAACCAGAGACATTCCATTTTCATATAATTAAAATTTATTCACATGGTCAAGCAATAGTGTTCAGGCTGTCGCTTGTTTATTCTTATGAATAAGATACTAATAAGATTACACATAAAATGAAAAAAGCGTGGTTGATTTTGTTTCTTTTTATTAATATATACCCACGAATGAAAGAACATTATAATTATCTAATAATAGGGGCCGATGCTGCCGGTAATACAGCTGCTGGGCAAATTAGAAGGCAGGATAAAGAAGCTTCTATTGGTATTCTTGAAAAAGGGGAGTATATCGCATACGGTGCCTGCGGATTGCCCTATGTTATTGAGAAAAAAATAGAATCAGTTGACAAGCTTGTTCATTTTACGGCTGAAAAATTTGGGAAACAATTAAACGCCGATGTTTTAATTTTTCATGAGGCAGTTTTTCTAAACGCGAAAGAAAAAAAAGTAAAAGTTAAAATACTAAAAGAAAACATCGAAAAAGAAATAAGCTATGATAAACTTATGGTTGCCTCGGGAGCATCGCCCATACGTCTTCCTTTTATTGACTATGCAAATGACAGAATTTTTGAATTAAAAACAATAAATGACGGCAAAAAAATAACTGCTTTTATTGAAACTACAAAACCTAAGACCGCCGCCATTATTGGTTCGGGCTATATAGGTCTTGAATGTGCCGAAGCTTTTCATGAAAACGGTATTCAGGTGAAAATATTTGAAGCTCTTGATTTGCCCATGCCCCGTATGCCTATTGGTATAAGAGAAGATATTAAGAAAAATCTTGAGACTAATAATATTGAATTTATAAATAATTCTCCTGTTGAAAAAGTAGAGGTTCAAGATAAAGAAGTAATTATTACATCAGCCGGTAAAACTTATGCTGTTGATTTCTTATTGTCAGCTATTGGCGTGAGACCTCAAACCGATTTTCTTGATAACAGCGGTATTCAAACACAAAATAAAGCCGTAATTGTTGACGCTTTTGGCAAGACTTCTCATCCCGATGTATACGCGGCGGGTGACTGCGCTTTGGTTTGGCACAACCTTTTGCAAAAGCCGGTTTACTTTCCGCTTGGGCACACCGCCAATAAAACAGGAAGAATAGCTGGGTTAAATATGGCCGGTCAAAAAATAGAATTTAACGGCATAACAGGAACTCAGGCTTTTAAGTTTTTTGATACGGTTTACGCGCAAACGGGTCTTTCTGAGGCTGAAGCAATAGAAGCGGGGTTTGATACCGTTGAAATTTCTTCTATGAGTATGTCAAAAGCGGGTTATTATCCCGAAGCCGAAAAAATTAAAATGAAATTACTTTTAAAGAAAAAAACAGGTCAGATATTAGGCGCTTCTTTAGCGGGGCCTTTAGATTCATACGGGCTCATTGACACCGCTTCGTCATTAATATATTATAAGGCAAAAGCTCATGAAATCGCGTGGATGGATTTTATATACGCACCGCCTTTTGCACCGGTTTGGAACGCGCTGGTTTCGGCGGCTGGTAAATTTTCAGAATAAATCAGCTGAACTCAAGCATTCGATCAAGTGCTTTTTTAGCTCTTGTTCTTATATCTTCAGGCACATCAATTTCAAACTTTTCTTCTTTTAATGAGTTTAATATTTTTGAAAGAGTAATTTTTTTCATGTGTGGGCATGTTTGGCAAGTTGATATAAAATTTACACCGGGAAAATCACTCATTAAATTATCACTCATGGAACATTCGGTAAGAAGCATTATATCTTTAGCTTTTGATTCTTCAACAAACTGGCTCATTTTAGAAGTAGAACCCGTGTAATCTACCAGTTTTGTAACATCGGGATGACACTCGGGATGCGCTATAATAACAATACCCGGATAATTTTTTCGGGCCAGTTTTACGTCTTCTTCGGTATACAATTCATGCACCATACATTTGCCGGGCCATGTAATTAACTTTTTATCAGTTTCTTTTTGCACATTACCTGCCAAGTATTCATCGGGAATCATTATTACTTTATCAGATTTTACGCTGTTAACAATTTTTACGGCGTTAGCGCTGGTACAAATAACGTCAGATTCAGCTTTTACTTCGGCCGTGCAGTTTATATACGTTACTACTATGGCGCCGGGATTATCTTTTTTTAACTGTCTTACATCGGCTCCTGAAATACTTTCGGCAAGGGAGCATCCGGCTTCGAGATCGGCTATTAAAACTTTTTTATCGGGGCTTAGAATTTTAGCGGTTTCGGCCATAAAGTGAACACCGTCAAATAAAATAATATCGGCTTTTGTTTCGGCCGCTTTTTTGGCCAATGCCAGAGAATCGCCCGTAAAATCAGAAACTCCGTAAAATACATCAGGAGTCATATAATTATGGCCCAAGATAACAACGTTCTTTTTTTCTTTTAGTTCTAAAATTTCTTCTACAATTTTATCAATGCTGTCAATTTCATCAGGTGTCGTGAATTTTTCAATTCTTCTGTTTAATTCATCTAGATGAGCCTTTCGGTTTTCAACTGTCGCCTTCATATTACTAATTTAAAATAATTTAAACAGGGTGTCTACTATTAAAGAGTTTTTATTTTTCGGTTAGTTTAAAGTTATTATTAAGTTTTACTTATTAAAAATAATAAGCCACTCTTTTTTCAGTTTTTTATAAAGGGTAAACAAGCTTGAGTTATTTAAAAGAGCTGAAGCCAATAAATGCATCTCTTGAATTAAAGCTTTTAATCCTTCATCAATTAATTCTGTTTTACCTTTTATATACGTTAGCTCTCTAGCTTTTAATAAAAGTTCTTCATTTAAGTCTATTGTGGTTCTTATGTATATAAATATCCATAAATAATGCATAACTGGCAATTTATTTAATCATTAGATAAAAGATTAATAATTTCATCTTTTGTAATATGCATATTTTTCTTAAAACTTTTACCGGTAAAAATAGCGTCAAAAAGTTTTTGTTTTTTTTCTTTTAATTCTAACA
>Ga0224501_10000138_pt1 | contig 74152 bp, 62 predicted proteins | sample SF_Oct11_sed_USG_4_FD_169105 | JGI IMG/M metagenome (GOLD analysis project Ga0224501, IMG submission 169105) | Sediment microbial communities from San Francisco Bay, California, United States - SF_Oct11_sed_USGS_8_1 | ecosystem: Environmental > Aquatic > Marine > Sediment | place: USA...
ACCGGTGTCTTCTCCACGAATCGATCGAAGATCTCGGCCATCAACATACCCTCTGGCTACGAGAGGCGGATCCGGGACGACAACTTTTCTACAATGAATTCAATACGTTGCCACCTTGAAAGGGCTGCTTCGCGAGCCCTAACCCGCGGTCAGGCGAAGAAACGCAACGACCAGGGCCGCGGCCACGACCAAACCACCCACGAGCCAGCGCCAGGCGCCTGCCGCCGGGCGTCCCAGCGCCTCGGGTGGTAGCGGTGGCGGAATCGAGGAGGGAACAGAAGCCGGCTGCAGCTCTTCGATCTCCTCCAGATCCTCCAGCTCGAAGCGCAGGGTGGGCGCCGAGCGCGCCTTTTCCGGAATCAGACCCGTGATCAGCGCGGTATGACCCCAGCTGTCGTCGGGACCGTAGCGCAGCGCCATCAGCGCCGCGCGCATGGCCTGGGCGTTGCCGAAGCGCTCGGCCGGATCCTTGGCCATGGCCCGCAGGATGATGTCTTCCAGCCGCCTGTCCATGTCCGGCCTGAACAGGCTGGGCGGCGGCGGCTTTTGGGTCATGTGCTGCATGGCCAGCTCGCGCGGTCCCCGGCCCGCAAACGGCAGCCGGCCGGTGGTCAGTTCGTAGAGCATGACGCCGCAGGCGTAGAGGTCGGCCTGGGGGGAGACCGGCAGGCCGCGCGCCTGCTCGGGAGCCATGTATTCGGGCGTGCCCCAAACACTGCCGATGTCGCTCATGCTGTCGGCTTGCGCGCCGGCGATCTGACCGCTGCTCTTGCGAATGCGTGCGACGCCGAAATCGCAGAGCTTAGCTCGCAGTTGAAATTTGTCTCTGTCCTCACTGACGAGCACGTTGGCTGGCTTGACGTCGCGGTGGACGATGCCCGCGTCGTGCGCCGCGTCCAGCGCGTTGAGCACCTGCTCCATCACATCGGTGACCCACTCGGTCGGCGGTAGCGGCGGTCGCGTAAGCCGCTGCTCGAGCGTGTCGCCTTCGAGCAGCTCCATCACGATGAAGAGATAGCCGCCGGCGTCGCGCTCGAAGCTCAACAGCTCGACCAGGTTTGGGTGCACCATGCGCTCGGCGGCGCGCGCCTCGCGTTCGAAGGCTTCCACGATGCTGCGATCGCGGGCGTGGCGTTCGTGCAGCACCTTCACCGCCACGTCGCGGCCGTGCACCACGTCAAAGGCGCGGTAGACGCTGCCGCTGCTACCGGAGCCGATGCGCTGCTCCAGCGCGTAACGCCCGCGCAGGCGAACGCCGGCCAGGTCGTCGGAGCGTCGCGAGGGCAAGCGCTGGGATTCGGCCAGGGGACCGAGCAGCGAAGCGAGCGAAATCGAAGGCGCAGAGTGACTCGTAGACATGGTGCGCGGGCTCCCACCGCGGTCGCAACACCGGTTGGCTGGTTGTTACCTCCGCTGAGGCCTTACGGCAAGCTCCCAAACTCAGCGGGGAAACGTCTGATACGGCAAAAGTGGGCCAGCAGTGGAAATTTCTGTCAATTCGACGGGGTGCAAGCTTTGTACAGGACGGATTGGGAGCGCCCCTGCGTTCCAGTTAACGCAAATCTTCGAGCACCTCCCAAAAAGTCGGGAAGGTCTTCGCGGTGCAGCCCGGGTCGCGGATCTCGATGCCCGGTGCGCGTAGCCCCAGCACCGCGAAGCTCATGGCCATGCGGTGGTCCTCGTAGGTCTCCACCGCGCCGGGCCGGGGCATTCCCGGGTGGATGCACAGGCCGTCCTCTTCTTCGTCAGCGCGCACGCCCAGGCGCCCCAGCTCGCGCACCATGGCGCCGATGCGGTCGGTTTCCTTGCGGCGGATGAAGCCGATGCCCGTGATGCGCGTGGGGGTGCTGGCGAAGGGCGCGACCACCGCCAGTGTTTGGGCCACGTCCGAAAGATCGGCCATGTCCACCTCGATGCCCCGCAGGCCGCCGTCCTCGGGGCGCGGGCCGCGCAGCTCGGTGAAATCAGTGCCCTGCTCGAGCTGGCAGCCCATGCGCTCGAGCACCTGGCAGAGGCCCAGGTCACCCTGTAGCGACTGGCTGCCCAGGCCTTCCACCCGCACCCGGCCACCGCAGACGGCTGCGGCCGCGAAGAAATAGGAGGCGCCCGAGGCGTCGGGCTCCACGCGGTAGTGCTGCCCCCGGTAGTGCTGTCCGGGGGCGACGTGGAAGCTCTGCGCCGAGGGGCAGTCGACCTGCACGCCGAAGCTCGCCATGGCCTGGCGCGTGATCTCCAGGTAGGGCCGCGACACCAGCTTGCCCTCGACCTCGAGCTGGAGGCCGTCGCGCATGTGGGGGGCGCTGAGCAACAGCCCCGTGATGTACTGGCTGCTGAGGTGGCCGGGCACGCGCACGCGACCCCCGCGCAGGCCCCGGCCAAGTACCCGCAGTGGTACGCAGCCCTCGCGTCCGAGGCATTCGACCTCGCCGCCGAGTTCGGAGATGGCGTCGAGCAGGGGATGGATCGGGCGCTCGTGCATGCGTGGGACGCCGTCGACTTCGTAGCGGCCGTGGCCCAGGGCCATCATCACGGTGATAAAGCGCGCGGTGGTGCCCGAGTTGCCGACGTAGACGCTCGCGGCTTCGGCCGGGATGCGCCCGTCGCAGCCGCTGACCTCGAAGCGCGCGCCCGGCTCGTCCTCGATGACCTCGATGCCCAAGGCGCGCAGGCCCGAGGCCATGTGGCGGGTGTCGTCGCTGTAGAGGGCGCCCTCGAGGGTGGAGCGGCCGCGGGCCAGGGCTGCGAGCAAAAGCGCCCGGTTGGTGTAGCTCTTGGAGCCCGGAACCTGCACCATGGCGTCGAGCGGCGCGGTCAGTGGTTGGATTGGAAGGGGGTCCGGAAACGACACGGCCGCGAGCCTAGCACACGCGGTTCAGGCGTGGAGGGCTCGCGGCCGGGGGTGGTGTCGGGCCGCCGCGCGCGGGCTGCCCAGTGACGCAGGCCGATGCTCAGAAGCCGAAGCCACCGCCGCAGGTGAAGGCGTCCATCGGGTAGTAGCGGGCGAAGTTGAAACACATCTCGTCGGCGCTGCTGTCGCCAAAGGTGATGGTGCGATCGGTATTGTTTTCGTAGACGCAGGTGACGCGCACCTTATCCCCGTCGTTGAGGACCGCATCCACGGGCGTGATGTGCTGGTCTTCCCAGTTGAAGGGGGCGTCTTCCACGACCTCGACGCTGCCGTTGGCGCGCACGATCTCGAGCTTGGCGTACACACCGTAGGAGTGCATGTGCGGCGAGCTGGTGATCAAGTGGACCTGCTCGCTGGCGTTGACCGTGCAGGTGGAGACATTTTCGACGCGGCCGCCGGGCGGCACCGTGGCGTTGCCCGAAAACATGTAGGTGGTCGCCGTGTTGGGCTTGAGGTCGCGGGTGATGCAGACCTCGAGGCCGCTGTCATCGAGCTCGGCTTCGGTGTTGCCCACGTTGTAGTAGTGCATGTTCAGGCGGAAGTTGCCGCTGGTCGGCATGTGCACGCCCACGCCCTCGGGGAAGGTCTCCATCGGCTTGCCGGGCGACCAGCTGGTGACGAAGTCCAAAAGACCGGAGTAGAGGATCCAGTGGTGCACCACGCGGGCATTGTTGGTGATGGGCCGGATCGCCAGCGCTTGCACCGCGCCGCTGCCCTGGCCAGCCCACGGCACCGGAACGCTGATGTCGATGTTCAGCTCGGCTCCGGCCGGCACCCGGTAGGGGCCGCCAGCGCCGTCGTGGGCGCGGATCTCGTAGCGCTCCTGGCAGTCGGCGGGCCACACGACTTCACCCTCGGTGAGGCTCGCTGGCGGCGGCGCCAGGATGTCCTCGCTGCAGCCGGCGACGGCGTTGGGTGCGCCCGCGGCCAGCCAGGCGTCGAGCGTTCCCATCTGCTCGGTGGTTAGCGGCGTCTGGCTGAGCGGCGGCATCGGGCTCTGGGTGTCGTGGATGCGCACGCCCACGAGCTGGCTTACCGTGCTGCTGGGGTCGCTGATGGCCGGCGCCAGCAGGTCCTCGTAGCTGACCAGCGGCATCGGCGCGCCACCCACAAGCTGCTCGCCGTGGCAGCCCTGGCAGGAGGTGCGGAAAACACTGAGTGCGTCGCAGAAGGGATCGCCCGCGCCTGCGGCCATGGAGGTGTCGACCGGCACCGGCATGGGCTGGGCGCCGGTGGTGTCGGTGAGCGTATTGGTACCCACCGGTGCCGCACCACCGGCCGCGCCGGTGTTGAAGACATTGTTGGCGGGGCTGTTGGTGACGATGGGCACGGGGTCGCCCGGGTTGACACCACTGCCGTCGTTCGAGTCGGAACAACCGCTCCAGGCCAGCAGCAGGACGCAGGCTGCAAGCCCGCCGATTCGAGTTGCTACCAATCGCTCGCTATTCATTCTTCGACTCCTGGTCTTCCGCGTGAACCAGCGGTGCGCGGGTCGCGAGGGGCTGGGGGGGCAATCGCGCCGCCCGCCCAAACCCCACCATCCAGCTGCACTCACGCCGCCGAACACCGAGATTAACTTTCACCACATCACCACGGCACACCCACCGAGGCTCCATTTAAGGGTCAGGTGCGCCCGCAGTCAACGTCCGGTCGGCTTTTTCAACGTTTTACATCCGCCACGGATTCCAGCGAGTCCGTGATTTAGCTCTTAGTGAAAGCGAACCCCCGAAAGCTGGTGCGAAGCACCGGACCGATCCGGACAAAAGCGCGCATTCGTATTTTTTTTTCAAGAAACGGGAACGGTCGTCCGCCGCATTCAAACCCCGTTTGGTGACATGCGGTACCGACCGCTGAACCACAGCGGCCAGTGGTGGCTGCCCGATGCCGTCAGCGAAGCTCGAAGCGCACCTTGCTGCGGCGCTTGACCCGCGGCAGCTTCCAGCTGGCGACCTGCTCGAGAACGCAGTCGAGTTTGGCCCGCGCCTTGGCCTTGCCACGCGTGGCGACTGCTCCGAGCGACGTGATCTTGCCGCGGGGGCTCACGTAGGCGGTGACGGCGTAGCGATTGCGGCGGCGGGCGAGCTGGCAGCTCTTGTAGACCTCGCGGCTTTGCTTCTTCAGCAGCTTCTTGAGCTCTGCGGCATCCATGGGCTCGGCCTCGCGGTAGGCGGGCTCGACGCTCATGCCCCAGAAGAAGTCGCGCGTGAGCATGCGCCCGGCCGGCTGCGGGAAGCGGGTGCCGCTGAGCACGCCGGTCAAGCAGCCCTCGAGCTCGTGATGCCCGATGTCGCTCTCGACTGCGCGCACGTCGGTGGGCTGGCCCTCGGGGTCGACTTTGAAAGCGAAGCGGATGCTGCCGGCCACCCAGCGCGCCGAACGGCGGCCCTGTTCGATGCAGCCGAAGAGCGCCCCGTGCTGGGCGTCCATGGTCTGCACCACGTCGTCGTGGTTGAGGGTGCCCCGCAGCCCCCGCACGCTCTTGTCCTGCGACCGCCCGGCCGGTTTTTGAGGACCACCGGGCGCCGGTGTCGTTGCCGTGGCCGTTTCCGTCCCCCCTCCCGCCTCTCCCCCCGTTGTTATGGGAGTGGAGGTGGCCTGGGACTCGGCCGCGGGGTTTTGGGGAGGTGCTGCCGCGGCTGCCGGCGGCTGCCGGGCCTGGCTGCCGCCGCAGGCGACGAGCGCCCAGCAGGCCAGCGAAAGCCAGCCATAGAGCGCTGCTCGATCGGACCCGGGATGCTCGCGGTGGTGGTTCATACTCACGCGGATTGCGGGCACCCAGGATATCACGCGCTGACGCCGTTTCGGGCCGCTTCACAGCGCTCGGACCGTAGATCACTCCCACATCGCCGATATCGCCGACATCGCCATGCACCTCGCACAAAGTTTTTTCAAAATGCGCCGAACCTCAGCGCACCCATGTCCTGAAGACTGGTGAGAGACGGCGGCGAAGGCCGCTGCTTCGGGTTTCGGTTGCTGTGCGACGCGTGGCGGGTCAGGCGCGCTTGACTCGTGGTGAGTCGGTGGCGCGGCCTCGTACTCGCGCCCCTGTCGCCGTGCGCCGGCGTTCCTCGCCAGCTTTCATCCCCCCTTGGCCGGGGCGATCCGGCAGTACGGAGATCCAACCCATGAATCATTTGCGCCCGCTCGTGTGCCTGTTGGCGCTGTTGCCCATGCTGGGCTGCGGTGACGAGGTCAGCCACCACGACGAAGGCATCAGCGACGATGACCGTCAGTTGCTCGAAGCAATTGCGAGCGATGTGGCTGCCCTGGAACCCGGAGGCGATGGTTTTGCAAGCGACGACCGCAACACGCTCCACGGCATTTCCCAGGAAGTGGCAGATCTGGGTGGCGGCGCGGGCAGCTTCGCCGACGCAGATCGCGCTCTGCTGGCGTCGATCGCCGCGGACGTGGCGCCGGCAGCTGCGATCGACAGCGACGAAAGCTGCCATGCCGTGGTGCCCGGCCTGGAAGTGGCTGGCGCCGATGGCGGCTACCGCGTGCGCCTGACCAGCAGCAATCCCCCCGTGCACGCCACCGGCATGTACGAGTGGGCGATTCAGATTCTCGATGCCGACTACGCGCCCGTCAGCGGCGCCAAGGTGACGGTCGAGACCTGGATGCCCGCCCACGATCATGGCAGCACGGCGGTGAACGTCACCGATGCCGGCAGCGGTGGCGTGTACACCCTGACGGGTCTGAACTTCGTCATGGATGGTCTGTGGGAAGTGCGCATCGGCATCGAAAACGACGGCACCTCGGACGAGGTCGTGATCAACACCTGCGTCGGTCAGACGCCAAGCATGGAGACGTTCGCCGGCCGCGCCGTCTACGTCTTCAGCCATGACGGCGACAGGGCGATGATGGCGATCATCGACGTCGACACCATGGGCCTGGTCAAGGAGATGCAAGTCAACGACGCCGGTTCCTGGTCCGACGCCATGGCCAGCCCCGACGGCAGCAGGGTCTTCGTCAACGACCGGCAGAACGGCCAGGTGCACGTGATCGACGCGGGCATGCAGATGGTCGTCAAGTCGCTCGATATCGGACCCTCGCCCGTGCATATGTTCAACCCCAATCACGGCTCCGAGATCTGGTCCCACGCGGACGCCCAGGGCGCCTTCTACGCCATCGACATCGACAGCCTGGCGGTCAAGGGTCCGGTGACGGCGGCCCTGGGCATGACCGGCCACGGCAAGCTGCTCTACGACCCGGCCATCGCGCCCAGGGCCTACGCCACCAACACGGCCGACGCCGCGGCCTTCCCCATCGATTTGGACCGCAAAACCGTCGGCTACCAGATCAAGCTCTGCGAGAGCGATGCACCGAAGCCCTGCGCATCCGACGGCGATTGCAGCGACGAGGGCGACAGCTGCGACATCGGCGGCAGCGACACCTGCGGCACCACCACCCACAAGGTCGGCGGTACCCACGACGAGGCGATCTCGCCCTTCAACGGCTACGCCTATTTTCAGTGCAGCGGCGGATCCCCCGGCTATGCCCTGGTCGACACCGCGACCGACGCGGTGGTGGCGGACATGGTCGAAGACCTCAGCGGCAGCGCCGCCATGTCGGCCGACCACCGCTTCATTCTGTTGCTGAAGGGCGACGACGTGCACGTGCTCGACACCATGAACGACTCGAGTCTCGAGGATGCCCTCACCCCGGACGTGAGCTTCAGCATGGGCGAAGGCAGCGCGCCGGCCGCCCGCGGCGTTCACTCCTTCGTACCCGGCGGCAACTACAACGACTTGAAGATGATCGTTCCGCAGACCGGTGGCACCAAGGTCTGGATCCTGAACATGGCCATGATCGGCATGATCAACGCCATGCCCGACCACGCCCGCACCGAGGTCGAGGTCGGTGCCCTGACCGCGCCCGAGGGCGCCTCCCACTTCAACCGCCGCGGCGTGGTGGCCGGGCATTACTTCTTCACCATGAGTGATGCGGGCATCGTTCCGGTCAACCTCATGGACGGGACCGCCGGCGACCCCATCGTCATCCAGGGGCTACCGCAGCGCTTCGCCTACGCCGACAACGCTGGCGCTGTCGACGCCAGCGGCGGTGGCGACGGCTCCGGCCACGCGCACTGAGAGCCCTGTGACTCTCACACCCCACGATAACCACACCAACGCAGGGGGATCCCCGCCGTTGCCCTCGAACACCCGGGGCAGGGCGGCGGGCTCCGGCTCCGAGGCTGTGATCGAGTCCCGGGGGCAGCCAGGTGCAAAGGAGGCGGCCGAGGCGACGGGGCCGAAGCTGTCGGGCCAAGACGCCGCCCACGTCTCGGCCTTTGTCTTCCACTATTTCCACCGAGCGAGGCCATGCACACGCGAGTCCGATTCGCCTTCCCGATGATGCTCTTGGCCCTGGCCTGTAGCGACGGCTCGCGGGCCGGCAAGGCCGATGCCGGCAGCGGCGGCGCCTCCAGCAGCGGGGCGATCCGGGATGCCGCAGCGCCTGTCTTCTTCACGCCGGACGCCGAAGTGCTCGCCGACGAGGGCGAAGGCTTTGTCCTGGAAGTGCCCGACGCATCGGTCGCCATGGCCGAAGAGGAAGCGGAAGTCGATGCGCTGGCCGGACTCTCGCCCATCGAGCTCCACTTCGACGTGCGCGTGGGCGAGCAGAGCTTGCGCTGCGGTGAACGCTTCGGGCCCATCGGCGAGGACGGGCTTCAGGCCGAACTCCTGCACCTGCGCTTCTATTTGCACGACCTCTATCTGATCGGCGCCGACGGCAAGGGCCAGGAGATCACGCTGGCCGAGGACGGGCGCTTCCAACACGACGGCGTGGCGCTGCTCGACTTCGAGGATGGCTCGGGGCGTTGCGAAGAAAGCGGTAACGTCTCCGAAAACCATCGCATCGTCGGCGGTGTGCCCGCGGGCAACTACGTGGGTCTGGCCTTCAAGGTGGGCGTGCCCGAGGCCTACAATCACGAAGACCCCACCGAGGCCGCGCCGCCGCTGGACCTGCTGCCCATGCACTGGAGCTGGGCCGACGGATATAAATTCCTGCGTATCGACGCGCGCGAGCAGGGTGGAACTTCCTTCAACATCCACCTGGGCAGCACCTACTGCAACTTCGACGAAAGCCTTGGCCGGGTTCGCTGCGAGCGTGCAAACCGCGCCGAGGTGGTCTTCAAGGCCTTCGACCCGGCCCGCGAGCGCGTGGTGCTCGACTACGGGACGCTGCTCGAGGGCATCGATGTGGTCGCCGAGACCCCCGGCTGCATCGCCGGCGGAACGCCCTGGATCTGCCAGCCGCTGATGGCGGCCTTCGGCATCGACCACGCCACGGGCACCGCCGACCCCGAACTCCAGCGGGCCTTCTTCGCCGAAGAGAGGTGAGTTCCAGGTGCGCGTCGGCAGCGTCGCTGTGCTTTGGGTGAGCGTTTGGGTGAGCGTCCTGGGCGCCTGTGCCGCCGCGCCCGGGAGCGAGTCGGGGCTGTTTGACTGGCAGCTGCCTGTGGGCTTTGAGCCACCGGCGGCGGTCTCGGACAACCCGATGAATGCCGCCAAGGTGGAGCTGGGCCGTCACCTCTTCTACGACCCGCGCCTTTCGCGGACGGGCGAGCAGAGCTGCGGCAGCTGCCATCGCCAGGAGTTGGCCTTCAGCGATGGGCGCGAGCGGGCCCTGGGCTCAACCGGACAGGAGCATCCCCGAAACACCCCCACGCTGGCCAATGTCGCCTACATGCAGACGCTGACCTGGGCCAATCCCGTGCTGCGCGACCTGGAAACGCAGGCGTTGGTGCCGCTCTTCGGCGAGCGGCCCGTCGAGCTGGGCATCGCCGGCGTGGTCGACGAAGTGCTGGCCCGGCTGGCGAACGACCCGATGTATCCGTCGCTCTTCGCCGAAGCTTTTGTCGAGCTTGAAGCCCCGAGTGAGGCCCTGAGCATGCGCGGCGTCACCCACGCCCTTTCGGCCTTCCAGCGCACGCTGATCTCGGGGCGCTCGGCCTACGACCGGCACCTGGCGGGCGAGGCTGAAGCGCTCAGCCCCCGGGCGCAGCGCGGGCTAATGCTCTTCGAGTCCGAGCGCCTGGGCTGCAGCGGCTGCCACAGCGGGCAAAACCTCAGCGACGCCACTGTGGGTCAAGCCGCCCGGGCTGAAAATACCTTCCACAACACCGGCCTCTACGACATCGACGGCGAGGGCAGCTATCCCGAAGCCAGCCCCGGATTGGTGGCCTTTACCGACCGCGACACCGACCGCGGCCGATTTCGCACGCCGACCCTGCGCAACATCGCCCTGACCGCGCCCTACATGCACGATGGCAGCATCGCCACGCTGGACGCCGTGCTCGACCACTACGCCGCTGGCGGGCGCAGCGACAATGCCTTCAAGAGCGAGCGGCTTCGGGGCTTCGAGCTCAGCGCCGAGGAGCGTGCGGAGGTGTTGGCGTTTCTCGGAGCGCTCAGCGACGAAGCGTTTGTCTGTGATGCGGCGCTGTCCGATCCGTGGCGGCCGCGGGACGGTGCATGTCAGGAGGACGTTACCCTGTCGCGGCCCCAAGCGCTGCCATAGCAAGCTCGCGACGCCTCAGTCGTCGAGCTTGCCCAGGTGGCGGATGTCGCGGCCCTTGACCATGAAAACCACCTGTTCGGCCAGGTTGCAGGCGTGGTCGGCCATGCGCTCGAGCCACTTGGCCACCGACTGCTGGTGCACGCCGCGCTCGACCGCCGAGCCGTCCTGCATCATCTTGTTCAGGATGTCGTGGAAGATTCGGGCGTAGAGTTCGTCGACCTGGTCGTCGGTGTCGAGCACGTCCTGAGCCATTTTCGTGTCGGCTGCCACGAAGGCGTCGATGGCGTCGTGGACCATGCCCTGCGAGAGGCGCGCCATGTGGGCGATGTCGTCCCAGGGCACCACCGGCGCCTGGCCGCTCAGATCGCGGGCGCGTTCGCAGATGTTGACCGCCAGATCACCGATGCGTTCCAGGTCGGTGACCATCTTGAGTGCCAGTGTGATGAAGCGCAGGTCGGAGGCGACCGGTTGGCGGCGTGCGAGGATCTGCAGACACAGCTCGTCGGCGTCGACCTCGGCACGGTTGACCTTGTGATCGGACTCGATGGTGCGTTCGGCGAGCTTGGGATCGTCTTCGACCAGGGCGCGCAGGGAATCGGAGATCATCTGCTCGACGCGGCCGGCCATGCGCACCAGGCCGGCGCGCAGCTCTTCGAGTTGCTGTTCGTAGGCCCGATCGGTGTGTCGCTTGGTCATGTCTGTCCCTTCTTCCCGAGCCGTTTGCGGCACTCTCGCTTCACCCGATCGATGGCTACCTATCCGAACTTGCCCGTGATGTAGTCCTCGGTGCGCGAGTCACGGGGCTGGGTGAAGAGGCGATCGGTCGGTGCCAGCTCCACCAAATCGCCCATCAAAAAGAACGCCGTGCGCTCCGAGACGCGCGCGGCCTGCTGCATGTTGTGGGTGACGATGACGATCGTGTAGTCCTCTTTGAGGCTGTGGATCAAATCCTCGACGCGGGCGGTGGCGATGGGGTCCAGGGCCGAGCAAGGTTCATCCATCAGCAGCACCTCGGGCTCCACCGCCAGCGCCCGCGCGATGCACAGGCGCTGCTGCTGGCCCCCCGATAGGCCCGCACCCGGGTCGCCGAGACGGTCTTTGACCTCGTCCCAGAGCGCGGCGCCGCTCAGCGCCCTCTCTACGATGGCCTCGGCGCGGGAAGCGTCAAAGCGGTGGGTCAGGCGCAGACCCGCGAGCACGTTGTCGCGGATCGACATGGCCGGAAAGGGATTGGGCTTCTGGAAGACCATGCCGACACGCCGGCGCAGGAGCACCGGATCGACCGCCGGATCGTAAATGTCCTCGCCGTCGAGCAACACCTTTCCGGAAACCTTGGCGCCGGCCACCAGTTCATGCATGCGGTTGAGGCAGCGGATGAAGGTGGACTTGCCGCAGCCGGAGGGGCCGATGACGGCCGTGACTTCGCGTTCGCCCAGCTCGATATCGATGCCGTGCAGCACCTCATGGCCATCGAAGCTGGCGTGCAGGTCCTCGACCTTGTACTTGGTGGCAGGACGCGGCCCCTGGGACTCGGCCGGGGGTTGTATCGACAGGCGCTCTCGGGCCATGGGTTAGGCTCGCTTTTGCAGACGTGCGCGCAGCACGACCGCTACCGTGTTGAGCAACAGCATCACCAGCAAGAGCACGACGATACCGGCTGCCGCGTTTTCGAGGAAGGCCTTCTGCGGCCGTGAGACCCAGTTGAAGATCTGGATCGGTAGGGCTGTGAACGGTGAGTTTGGTCCATCAGGCAAGAAGGTCACGTAGGTCAGGGCGCCGACCACGATCAGCGGTGCGGTCTCGCCGATGGCGCGCGAGATGGCCAGGATGGCGCCGGTGAGAATGCCGGGCAGGGCCATCGGTAGCACCACCTGGCCGATGGCTTGAAGGCGCGTGGAGCCGAGCGCATAGCAGGCCTCGCGCAGGGCCATCGGCACGGTGCGCAGGGCTTCCCGGGAGGCCATGATCACGATGGGCATCACCAGCAGTGAAAGCGTGCAGGCGCCGGCCAGGAGGCTTCGATCCATGTCCAGGGTGCGCACGAAGAGGCCCAGGCCCAGCAGGCCGTAGATCACCGAGGGCACGCCGGCCAGGTTGGCAATGTTGATCTCGATGAGGGCGGCCAGGCGGCTCCTGTGGCCGTATTCCTCGAGGTAAACGGCGGCGGCCACGCCCACCGGCAGGGCGATGGCGGTGGTCAGGCCGATCAAATAGACGCTGCCCACCAGCGCCGGCAGGATTCCGGCGCGCGAGGCGCGGCGCGAGGGGTAGCTCTGCAGGAAGTCGAGATCGATGCGGCCGAGGGCGTCGAGCAGCAGGTCGCCGATGAGCAGGGCCAAAAGCGATAGCGGCAGCAGCACAGCGAACGCGCACAGCAGGCGAAAGCCGGCTTCTAAGAAGCGCTCCTTGCCGCGATCCTGGAGGTGTTTGGGCGTGGCCATCTCAGTAGCCCTTCTCGTAGCGCTTGCGCAGCTGGTAACTGAAGGCGTTCATGGCGAAGGTGGCCAAAAAGAGCGTGGCGCCGACGACGAAGATGGTCTTGTATTCGATGGTGCCGTGGGGGGTGTCGCCCATGCTGATCTGCACGATGTAGGCGGTCATGGTCTCGACGGGCACGCGCGGGTCGAGGGTCAGGCGCGGTTGCTGGCCGGCGGCGATGGCCACGATCATGGTCTCTCCGATGGCTCGCGAGATGGCCAGGATCACCGAGGCGGCGATGCCCGAGACGGCCGAGGGCAGCACCACGCCCGCGATGGTGGGCAGCTTGCCGGCGCCCAGGGCGTAGGCGCCCTCGCGCAGGCTGCCGGGCACCGAGTACAGGGCGTCTTCACTCAGAGACGAGATCATGGGGATGATCATCACGCCCATGACGATGCCGGCGCTCAGGGAGTTGAAGCCGGAGAGATCGGGGATCAGGGCTTGCAAGAGCGGCGTCACCAGCACCAGGGCGAAGTAGCCGTAGACGATGGTGGGCACGCCTGCGAGCACCTCGAGGGCCGGCTTGAGCAGCTGGCGGCGCCGGCTCGAGGCGAACTCACTGAGGTAGATGGCCGCGAGCAGGCCGAAGGGCAAGGCCACGCCGATGGCGATGGCGCTGGTCATGGCGGTGCCGGCGACCAGCGGCCAGATACCGAAGTGCTTGTCGATGAAGAGCGGCGTCCACTGGCTATCGAGGAAAAACTGGGCGAAGCGGACCTCGCGGAAGAAGCCGATCGTCTCGACCGCGAGCACAAAGATGATGCCCACGGTGGTGACGATGGAGATGGCGGCGCAGCACAGGAGCAAAAGCTCGACCGCGCGCTCGCCCAGGGACGAGGCGCGGGCCCTTAGGCGCTTTCGCGTCGCGCCCGTGCCGGCATCCGTCATCGGCAGCGGCCCGTCCATGACGTCAGGGTGCGGCAAGTAGATCCTCGACGGTGACGCCGACCTTGGAGCCGGAGCCGGCGAAGAGCGAGCCGAGCCTGCGGTCGGCGAAGCGCTTTTCGACCAGCGCGTAGGCCTTGTCGGGCAGCGGGATGTAGCCCACTTCGGGTACCAGGGTCTTGGCGCTCTCGAAGTAAAATTTCACCAGCGCCTCCACTTCCTTGCGCGCGGCGGCCGTCTTGCTCACGTAGATGAAGATGGGGCGCGACAGGGGCTGGTAGCTGCCATCGGCGACACTGGCGGGGGATGGCGCGATGGGGCCTGCGCCGTTGTCGGCCTTGCCGTCGTCGACCGCGACCAGCTTCAGCCGCTCCCGGTTCTCGGCGTAGTAGGCGAAGCCGAAGAAGCCCAGGGCGCCCCTGTCGGTGGCCACGCCCTGCACCAACACGTTGTCGTCTTCACTGGAGGTGAAATCTCCGCGGCTTGCGTGTTCCTTGCCGACGATCGCTTTGGTGAAATAGTCGTAGGTGCCCGAGTCCACGCCGGGGCCGAAGAGATGGACTTCCTCGTCGGGCCAGCCGCTGCGGATCTGGCTCCATTTCTTCACGTTGCCCTGGGCCTCGGGCTTCCACAGGGCGGCCAATTCCTCGACCGTGATGTGGTCGACCCAGCTGTTTTGGGGATTGATGACCACGGCCAGGCCGTCATAGGCGACCGGCAGCTCGACATAGTCGATGCCGTTCTTCTTGCAGAGCTCGACCTCGGTGGGCTTGATCGGGCGTGAGGCGCCGCTGAGGGCGGTCTCGCCGGCGCAGAACTTCTTGAAGCCGCCGCCGGTGCCGGACACGCCGATGGTCACGCGGGCGGGGCTTTTCTTCTGGAACTCCTCGGCCACGGCTTCGGTGATGGGAAAGACCGTGCTCGATCCGTCGATGGCGATGATGGCGGGTTCCTCGGCCTCGCTGGCCCCCGGCGGCTGCTCGCCTTGGTTGGGGGCGTCGGCAGGCGTTGCGGACTGGCCGCAGCCCAGCAGGGCCAAAAGCCCCAGTCCGGTGACGGTCCGGACGACCTTCTCGTGCGTCATGTGGGTCTCCTCGATCGGCAACTGGCCGCTGTTGTGCACTGCCTGTGTGACAGTCACGTGACGCCGAGGCGACATGCTCGAAACTTCACCGCGAGGGAGACGGGGGCCGTTGCGGAGCGGGGTGCACGCCGCCGGCTGAAAACGGCCCTGGCAGCTTTTCGACGGCTTTTCGGGCCCGGCCGGTTGCGTCGGCGGGCCGCGGTGGCAGGTCGTTGGGCGGGTGCTGCCCTATTGGACGCCGACGCAGATCCAGTGAATCCAGTCGCAGATGCAGCTGTAGAAGGGGGCCGGCTGGGTGCCGTAGTCGCAGACGGCATAAACGGGCACGCCGACGCAGGGACCCCAGGGATTTTCCGGCGCGGTGGCCGGGCACTGGGGGATGTTGTTGGGCGAGGGCTCAAGGTCGGCCAGTGATGTGAAGGCGGGCGTCGCCGCGGCGGCGGGATCGCTCGCGGCCGGCGGCGTGGTCGAGGGCGTCGACGAGCCGTCGTCGGTGGTGTCCGGCTCCGGATCTGCCTCGCCGTTCGATGCGTCCGCGCCGCCAGCGCCGGTCCCGGTCTCGCCCGCCGCGGGCTCCCCGTCGCTGCCTTCACCCGCCGCTCCGACCGTCGCAGCAACCGACGTCGCGCCCATTTCGGCGCTGCCGAGGTCACCGGCGGCCCCGCCCGGTTCGGGGGCGGCCATGCCAGCGCTGCCGAGTCCGTCTTCTGAGGTGTCGGCCACCGCCGCGCCCGAGGTGTCGATCGCCGGACCCGTAGCAAAGCCCGCTTCGGTCCCTCCGCAGGCCACCGGCATCAGCAGTGACAACAGCGCGAAATAACGAACGTTCTTGCCTTTCATCCACGAACTCCCGCAGCGTTTCCGAAGCTGACCCTGGCACGCGCGAATGCTGCCCGCATGGGGGCTGCGCGCAGGGGTAAGATTTCCAGCGCGGGGGGTAAGGGTGCGCGTCGCGTCGGCGCCTCCCGTGCCGCCCCAACAGCGCAGTGTGGCGTCGAACCGCCGTGGGCCGCCACGGTACGGGAAAGCGATCGCCCCGAGCCTCGGCAGGCATTCAGGCCGCGGCCGCTCGCCAAAGCAGCAACAGCCCCCGACCGGCTCGCTCTCTCACGCCTGATGCCCTGCGCAGCACACCGAGCGATCGGCGGGCAGCGAGTCTTGATACGGGGTTTCTGGGCCTGGCTGCGCAGATGCCACCCGCACTTGGCTCGGGGCCAGTGGTTACGGTTCGCGATGGCGGCAATCAACGCGCTGCACCACCGTGCCGTGGTCGAGTTCGAGGCTCGGCACCTGGCTCGAACGCTCGGCGCAGGCCTCGCAACAGCTGCTGCAATAGGCCGCGGCCCATGGATCGAGGGCGAGCACGCCACGGGCCCGATGCTCCTCGAGTAGCTCCATGCACGCCTGGATGCAGTGGCCGGGCTCGGTCAGTCCAGCGCCGTCGACCGCGCCAAGCCGGCGGGCACTGGCCAGGGCGGAGGTATTGGAATCGTGGGGAAGGGTTTTGTCGTTGTCGTTCATGCCTCGCAGTGATTGCGAGGAGCGTGCCAGCACCGATCAGCCACGATTTCCCCGGATCTCACCGCTGCCTCGGTGGCAGCTGAGCGTTGCATGGACATCGCGCAGGTACGGTGCGCATGGGGTGCCCATGGCTCGGCCGGGGATCGAATCTCCGAAGTCGGCGACGACCCCATCGAACCTCGCCTGGGGGTCTGCGCCGCGATACAGCACGCTGCCTTCGGGGTGGTCGGCGCCGTTGCCGATGTATTCCAGCCAAGGGCCTGCGAAGAGCACTCGGCGAACTCTGCGGCAGGCAGCAGTCCGTCCGAGGGCGAGTCGGGGCAGCCCGAACTCAAGGCGACGGGTGATTTGCGGGAGCAGGCCGAGCAGAGCGGCAACATCCTCGCGTACGGCCAATCTAAAGCGAACATCGGTGCGGGTCATCGTTGGTAGCGTGGTCCAGCTTCAAAACGTCAGTCAAAGGCTTCGACCTCGCCCCGTGACGCTTCGGGCACCAATCGCCCCTCCAAACCCTCGCGATAGATCTTCGCTACGATGTCTTCGATCGGGGCCTCCTGCAGCGTCAGGTCGCGGATCGGGGCTTTGTCCGCGAGCCACGCGATGAGCTGGGGCGCTGCGATGGCTTCGCGATCGAAGCGTAGGAGCAGACGTTCGGGGCCGCGGTCCTCTTCTCGCACGCCCTGGGGCAGCTCGTCGGGGGCGCGGCCTTCGAATTCCACCAATAGTGTGCGCTCGCGGCCCAGGCGTTTGCGTAGCTCGTCCATGGCGCCGTCGAAGACGAGCCTGCCGCGGTCGATGAGGATGGTGCGGGCGCACAGGCGCTCGATGTCGGGCATGTCGTGGGTGGTGAGCAGGATGGTGGTACCCCGTTCGCGGTTTTCTGCTTCCAAGAACTGACGGATGGTTTCCTTGGCGACGACGTCGAGGCCGATGGTGGGCTCGTCCAAGAAGAGCAGGTCCGGCGCGTGCAGGAGCGCTCCGGCCAGCTCGCAACGCATGCGCTGGCCCAGGGAGAGCTTACGCACGGGGGTGTCGAGCAGGGGGGCGATCTCGAGCATTTCGACGAGGCGCTCCTGTTGCCGCCGGAAGGCGTTGTCGTCGATGCCGTAGACGTGCTGCAAAAGGGCGTAGGACTCGACCACGGGCAGGTCCCACCACAGCTGGGTGCGCTGGCCGAAGACGACGCCCAAATGCGCCACGTGGGCCAGGCGATCGGCGCGAGGCCTGCGGCCCGCGACCGTGACGATACCGGCGCTCGGTTCGAGCACGCCGGTGAGCACCTTGACGGTGGTGGACTTGCCTGCGCCGTTGGGCCCGATGAAGCCGACGAATTCGCCGGCGGCAATCGAGAAGCTGATGTCGTCGACGGCGGCGACCTCGTCGTGGCGCGGGTCGAAGAGGTTTTTCAGCGGTCCCAGCGCACCGCGATGGTGGCGCGCGACCTTGTAGTGCTTTTTGAGGCCCTGGACTTCGATCATGGTCTCAGCTCCCGGTGGATTCGTAGCGGCGAAGGCCCGCCGTGAAGGCGAGTTGGCCAAGCAGCATGACGGTGGCGCAGACGAGCGGCGACAGCGCCGGCAACCAGGTGGGAAAGCCGGCCTCTTCGACACGCCCGAGGGCGGCCAGGGCCGGGAAGTAGTTCACGAAGGCCAGCGGGATCAGGTAGGTGACGACGCGCCGAAACCAGTTCTGGTAGATCGAGACCGGGTAGGTGAGCGTAGTGGAGCCGCCGTAGGTGAGCATGTTCTGCAGCTCCGAGGTCTGCCCCAGGGTGATGAATTGGGACGCAGCGCCCAGCATCAGGATGCCGACGAAGAAGGTGGTGCCGCCGAGTACGCCCAGGGTGATCCAGGCAACTGACAGCGCTCCCAGTTGCAGACCCACGATGCCGATCAGGAGCACAAAGAGGCTCTGCAGCACGCCGCCCAGGCGCCGTAGCTGGAAGTTATTGGCCGCAATCTGGGTGAGCAGGCTGCGGGGGCGCAGCAGCAGGCGGTCGAGCTCGCCGCGCACGAGGATCTGGGCGAAGGCCTCGAAGCCGTTGCAGAAGGTCTCCACCAGGTTCCAGGAGGTGCGCACCATGCCGTAGAGCAGGGCGAGCTCCAGGATCGACCAGCCCTGCAGCTTGCCGAACTTGAGCACCAGGAAGTAGATGGGCAAGAACTCGCTGAGCAGGGTGAAGGTGTCGGTGAAGGCGCCGATCCAGAAGGAGGTGCGGTACTGCATTTGACCACGCACGGCGGCGCCGATCAGTCGTCTGTAGACCCCGAGTTCTTCGAGCCATGTGCCCATACGCCTGCTCCCGGGCTAGCCGCCGAGCGCGGCCAGTCGGCGCACGCCCCTGAGTTCGATGGTGTGGGCGGCCAGCATCAGCGCCAGCGTCCAGCCGAGCTGGTGGGCCAGGGCGTTCAGAAGCGCCGCGCCCTCAAGTTTTCCCGTGGCCAGTGCCACCGGCGTGTAGACGGCTCCGCGGAAGGGCAGTAGCTCGCACACGCTCCGGAAGCCGTCGGGGTAGAAGTCCAGCGGCACCACCACGCCGCCGCAGATAAAGGTCGCAAAGAAGACAACACGCACCGGTCCGCGCGGATTTTCCAGCCAGTAGGCCGAGGCCGCTGCCACGTAGATGCTCAGGGCGCCGATGGCGGTCCCCAGCACGAGCGACAGCGGCAGCAGCAACAGGCGCGGGGCCAGTGGGGGGACGAGCGAGAACGTCAGGCAGGCGCCGCCGTAGAGCACGACGGTGCGCGCGAGCAGGAAGTAAACGGCGTCGCCGTAGGCTTCGCCCAGGTGCCGCGCCCACAGCCGAACCGGGCGCGCCAGATCCACCACCACGTCGCCTTCGAGCACGCGCCGCGAAAGCTCGATGCCGACGGCCGCGGTCATCACTCCGAGCGCCATCATCAGCGCTTCGGAGGTGGCGAAATAGAGCACGGTGTCGTGGGCCGACCAGCCCGCCACCGTGCGCCCCCCATCGCCAAAGAAGGCCAGGAAGACCTGGGCGTGGATCAGGAAGAAGAAGAAGTTGACCAGCACGCCCGTGACGTTGGCCAGCCGGTAGGCGGCGCGGCGCTGGAAGGCACAGCGCGCGTAGCGGGCGTAGGCGCGGAGGGGCGGGGACATGGCGGGCGCAGGGGCAAGGCGGCCAACCTTGGGGCTCGCGAAAGAATAACTTCCCCCTTTGGTGCGTGACGGCGGAGTGCGATCGGGACGGCGCCCGGAGAAGAATCCGCAGTCGTACCCGAGGTACATCGAGGAATTCTTCGAGGACGCACGGCCCGAGCGTGCCCGCCGGTGCGTGCCAAAGGGGGAAGTTATTCTTTCGCGAGTCCTTAGCTGACAAGTGTGGGTCGTGCCAGCCGGGATTTTTTCCGTGACACTCAGCTCGGCAGCCGCGTCAGGCCGCTGAAGCCCGGGAAGCCGCCGCCGCTTTTGCCCCCGACCATGATGATCGCGGTGTCGAGGCGGCGTGCCAACGCCAGCGCCAGGCTACCGAAGGTGTTGTGCCCCGCCACACGCTGCAGGCCCAGCACCATCAGATCGCGTTCGGCCGCGCGCTCGGAGATCACCTCGATCGGGTCGCCGCCACAGACGATTTCGACGCTGTGGGGGCAGCTGACCTCTTCGGCGGCCAGTCGGCGCAGGCCGCGCTCCAGGGATGCGAGCTCGGCGTCGGATGTGCCTTCCGGTACGACGCGCAGGAAGTGCACCTGGCGGCTGCGACCGCGCCCCAGGCTCGACAAAAGCCGCGCGCGCAGCTCGTCGTGACGGCCGCGGCCGCCGATGGGCACCAGGACCCTGTGGACCTCGTCCAGGTTCCAGCGGTCGGGGGCACGCAGCACCGAGACGTCGCAGTCGAGTCGGCCCATCAGGCGCTCCACGTTGTCGGCGGCGCCGCGTTGGTCGAGGTCGCTGAGGCCGATGAGCACGCGCTCGCACTGGCGCTCTTCGGCCACGCGCTCGATCTCCTTCCAGGGGTCGGCCGCCACGGTGACGGTGGCCTCGGGGCGATGGCCGATCTCGAAGGCGCGCGTCAGGCCCAGCTGCAGTGTGCGCTGGGAGCCCTCGATGCTGCGGGCGGCGTTGCGCGCGACGCGGGCGGCGCTCGCGGCGTCTCGGCCGCCGGGGGCGGCGCCGCCGTCGTCGTCTTCGCCGCTGAGCACGACCGACAGGAGCAGTACCTTGCCGAATTGGGGCGGCGCCAGGGCCGAGGCGACCTGCACCATGGCCGCGGCGTTGTCGGGGTTGCCCACGGGCACCAGGACCAACGGTGAACGGCCGCGCAGCTTGGCCAAGGTGGTATCGCGGGCCTCGGCGGCGGCGTCGACGACTTCGGCGCGGTCGGAGAAGAGCGCCAGGTAGAGCAGCACGCCAAGGCCCAGCCACACCAGCGCGATGGCGCCGGCGTTGGGCTCGACCACGGCCTGGAAGATAGACAGCGCCAGGCAGGCGCTGCCGCCAACCACGGGCACCAGAGGAAAGAGCGGCGCGCGGTAGCCGGCGTGCACGACGGGCAGTCGTTGGCGCGCCAGATAGGCCGTGTAGTGGGCCAAGGCGAAGGAGACCAGGAAGATCAGGCTGGCGGTGGCGCCGGCGGCCGCCAGGTCCGGCAGCATGAAGAGCAGGGCCGCCATCGCCAGGGCGCTGGCGTAGATGGCGACCACGGGCGTGCCGCGGCGCTTGTGGGCGATGCCCAGGATCCAGGGCAGCGTGCGATCGCCGGCCATGGTCTCGGCCACGCGCGAGGCGGCCAAGAGGTTCGCGTGCAGGGCCGAGAGCGTCGACAGCACCGCCGCGATCATCACCAACCAGTAGCCCACCTCCCCCATGTAGTTGCCGGCGGCGGTGGCCATCAGCGTGTCGGGCGCGCGCTGGGCCATGCTCTGGATGTCTTCACCCGGCCCGACGCCGACGCTGGCCACCAGCAACAGCAGCGGTAGGTAGATGGCCAGCGCCACCGCAAGCGACAGGAACATGGCGCGCGGGATGGTGCGCACGGGATCGCGAATCTCACCGGCCACCGCGGCGATCAGGTCAAAGCCCTGCAGTGCGATGAAGGTGAAGCCCATGGCCGCCAGAAGGCCCGTCATGCCGCCGGGCGCAAAGGGCAGCAGCGTGGCCCGGGCGGTGCCGGCGGGGCTCGTGACGAAGGCCCACAGGCCGGCGAAGACCAGCACCCCCAGTACGATCACCTTGCCGTAGGTCTCGAACTCGCCGCCGCCGGTGGCGCGACGGATCAGCGACAGGGCATAGCCACTGATGGCCAGGGTTGCGCAGCCCACGGCGGCGCCGTGACTGGTCAGCCAGGCCGGCGGCGGGCCCAGGGCGATGCGCCAGAGGTCGGCGATGACGGTGACGCCGTAGACGCCCAGGCCCAGGGCGTAGAGCACACCGGCCACAATGTAGGCCGCCCACAGCACCCAGCCGGCGGCGAAGGCCGCTCGCACCGAAAGCACGCGGCGGGCGAAGGCGTAGGCGCCGCCCGACTCGGGAAAGGCGCTGGCCATCTCGGCGAAACTCATGGCCGTGAGCACGGCCAAAAGGCCGTTGACGGCGAAGGCGACGACGGCGGCGGGGCCGGTGTGGGCAAAGGCGGTGCCGGCCAGCACCAGGATGCCGCCGCCGACGATGGCGCCGATACCGATGCGGGTGGCGCCGAGCAGGCCCAGGCTGCGCGTGGTGGACTCCTCGCTCACCGGCGCAAGGCTACCATTTCGCGCCGGGCTCCGTGTCGACGACTGCGCCGGCTATTCGAGGCCCGGTGGTGGGCAGGTGTAGCTGACGCCGAAGCTGCGCAGCCGCGGTGTGGTGCCGGTGATTTCGCCACAGGCGTTATTGCTGCTCTGGTCGCCGTCGGGAGAGACCAGGCGGATCTCCACCTGGATGAAACGCCCCTGTTGGGCGGCGCCCTCCAGGAAGGGCAGGATTCCGTCGGGGGCTCTCGCATCCGGGCACGGTGGCCACTTCGAGCCAGCTGGCCTGTTCGGCGGCGGCCTGATCCTTGCCCACGCGGATGCGGAAGACGATGTAGGAGCCGGGGGGTAGCTCGGCATCCCAGGTGAGGTTGCGCCACTCGGTGGCGGCGTTCACGCCCGAGCCGATGCAGGTGTTGAGGTTTTGGATGTAGGTGCTGGGCTCCCGCGAGGCCAGACGCAGCTGCTGGCCGGTCATGTCCGAGTAGGTATGGGCGGCGAGAAAACCGCGCAGGCAATCGTGCCTGGAGCTTTCACTCTGGGCCTTTTCACCCACGGTGATCGCGCACGGCCGCGAGCAACTGCTCGCAAATCACCTCGGGCACGTCGGCCGAGTGCTCTGCGATGCGGGCGGCGACGGCGCGAAAACGCCCGCGGTCGTCATCGGCGAAAAGCCGGCAGGCGGTGACTCGGGCCTCGATGAGTTGTCCCGAGGTGAACCAGTGGAGGATCTGCCAGCGCTCGGCCAGGTCGCGGGTGGGACCCAGCTCGACGCGCGGGTAGATGAAGACGCTGGGCACGCCGAGCACGGCGGCCTCGGCGCTCATGGTGCTGGACTCGCCGACGATCAGGGAGGCGTGGGCCAGGGCGTGGTGCATACGCTCAACTGGTAGTGAAAAACGATGGGCTTCGAGTTCCGCGGGCAGCGCGCCCTCGGAGGAGACGAAGACCCGGCCGTGTTCGGCCAGGGCCCGCACCATGCCGACCTTATCTTCCAGTCGTAGACCGCTGCGGCCCAGGTCGTGGCTCGCGCCCCAGCCCACGAAGCGCACGATGCAGTAGCGCTCGCCCGGGTTAACGCCCAGTTCGGAGAGCACGCTGGCGTCGGGCTGAAAGAGCGCCGGGTGCAGATAGGCACACTCGTGGTAGCCGGCGTAGCGCACCTGGCCCCGGCGGTCTGTGCGGCCGTAGACCTCGGGCGTGCACAGGCGTGTGGTGAAGGGGTAGGTGACGGCGTTCGAGAGGGTGGCGCTCTCGGTGTCCGAGAAGACCACCACCGGCACGCGCAGGGCGTAGCCGACCGCGGCGATGAAGGTGCCGCCGACGGCGGCGAGCACGTCGGGCTGCAGGCGCCGAATCGCGAGCGCCAGACGCAGCTGGCGTGCGAGCAGGGTGCGCGCCATGCCCAGCGGCCCGGGCAGGGCGCCGCCGAAGAACTCGATCGAGGTGCCCGTGCGCCGGGCCAGCTCGATCAAGATGTCCTTGTCACGCCCGGTGAGCACGACCTCGTGTCCCCGCTCGCGCAGGCGCGCGATGGCGTGGGAGAAGAAGTGCAGGTGGGCCGGGTGGGTGATGTCGATCAGGATCCGCATCGGCGGCGTCGCTTGGGCTCCCGTGGGACTTCAATCGTCTGTGCCGAACGGGCGGGACGAGCTCGAAGGCCCGCGCTCACCGCCGGCGGCGGCCAGGCGCAGCGTCTCGTCGGGGCTCGCGGACGCGGCTAGCCCCTGGCTGTGGCCGCGGCGCTCGGGCGCAATCCTGCGGTAGAGCACGCGTAACATGCGGTTATCCTCCATGTCGAACCACATGCCGAAGAGCAGAAGCTGCAGGCCGCTCATGACCAAAAAAGCGCTGAAGAGCGCGCTGGTGGTCGCCACCGGAGTACCCTGGGTGAAGCGGTGGACCAGTAGATAGAGCCCGAGCAGCGAGCCGCCGAAGGACGAAAGTGCACCGGTGGCGTAGAAGAGCACCAGGGGGTGGAAGTTGTGAATGATGTACTTGTGGCCCATGCGCCACAGAAAGCCCTTGAAGATCAACCAGCTGATGGTGGGCACGACCTTCCAGATCTTCATCTTGGATTGTTCGCCCACGTTGTAGACCGGCTCGATCGGCACATCGACCACGCGCATATTCCACACGTTCAGATGCACCAACATGTCATTGGGGTAGCCGTAGCGGGGGTAGAGCCCGTCCAGGTCGAGCAGACGCAGGGCCTCGAGCGAAATGGCGGTATAGCCGGTCTGCGAGTCGACGCTATGCCAGTAGCCGCTGGCCACCTTGGTCAGCATCGAGAGAAAGGCATTGCCCAGGAAGCGATGCTTGGGGATCGTGCCCCAGGCGTTGTTGTAGAAGAGGCGATTGCCCTTGGCGTAGTCGGCGGCGCCGTGGGCCACCTGCTCGACCAGCAGCTCGAGCTCGGCCGGCGCCATCTGCCCATCGCCCGCCATCACGGCGGTGATGTCGATCTCGAGCTCGCGCGCCCGCTCATATCCGGTGGTGATGGCGCGGCCGACGCCCTGGTTTTGCCGGTGTTCGATGAGCTCGATGCGGCCTGCACGATCGCGCTCTTGCACGTAGCGCTGCACGGTCGCCACCGTGTCGTCGCGGCTTTGATCGTCGACCACCAGCACCCGATCGACGAAGTCGGGCATGGTCTCGAGCACGGTGCCGATCTGGGTCTGCTCGTTGTAGCAGGGGACGACGACGGCGACGGTCTTTCCTTCGTACATCGTTTTGCCGGCACGGGGCCGGGCGCCAGCATTCTCGACGCCAGCGGCCCTCGCGTGGCCTTCTAGCACAAATCGTGGGTTCCTACGGCAGAATGTAGCCGTAGCGCTCGGCCAGGGGCACCTGCCGGCGCACAGCCTCGCGCTCGGCGGCGCTCCAGCGCTCGAAGGGCGCCCGCGGGCCGCCGTGCTGGACGTTGACCCGCCGCTGGTGCATGCGCCCGATCGCACGCCGTCCGATGCGGGCACCGATGAAGTCGCACAGCCCGGCGGTGGCCTCGAGGTCGCTGAACATATCCTCGCTGCGGATGCGCATGACGCGCGAGTCGGGCAGCTCCGCGACGAAGTCCTCGATGAAGCTCTGGGTCTCGTTCCACAGCCAGGCGAGCCTTTCGACGGTCGAAGCCCGCTGCCAGGCTTCGGCGTCGGCCATGGTCGGCCGCGCCAGGTCGTAGTAGCTGCCGCTATACCAGCGCCGACGCACGCCGCTGCGCACAAAGTCGCCCGGGTTGCGCACCAGATGCACGAAGCGCGCGCGGGGGTAGACGCGCAGCGCCGCCGGGGCCAGGAAGGTAATGCGGTGGTTGGTTTCCACGTAGCGCATGCCGCGGATGTGGGCATCGAGCAGGTAGCCGTCGCGGGCGGTGCGCACGATCTCGTGGAAGAGGTCGGGCTCGCCGGCGTAGCGCTCGTAGGCCATGCGGCTCTCGCGCAATAACTCGGGGTGATCGCTGTGGTTGACACGCAGGGCGCTGTCGTGGGCCAGCAACTCGGTCAGCCATTTGGTGCCACAGCGTCCCGTGGACAGCACGAAGACCGGCTCCACCACGTCGAGTACGGCGCCGTCGACATCGCCGAGATTGAGCTGGGTGGCCTTGACCGGCCGCAACATGACGCGGGCCGCCAGCATTGAGCGCTCGACGAATTCGGTCAGCAGCGCGGTCGTCTGGGCCTTTCGATCCATGGTCGCAGGCTGCACTTACTTCAATTTGGCGCAAAGTTCACGGCGCCTGCACCTGCATTGCGGCGCCGCGCGCGTGCCAGTGGTCGCAGATTTCCGCCATCGTCGCGATCCAGGCCCCGCGCCGCTTGGCGGCGGTGATCTGCGCTTCGTAGAAAGCGACCTCGGCCGGGTACTCGTGGGGGGAGAAGGTGCGCTGGTGCCAGTCCAGCACGATCAGGCCGCCTGCGCTCGCGATGGCCTCGAGCTGCATCTCGGCGTGGCGGCGAACCCCTGGTCGCGACAGGCCGATGATGTCCATCAGCGTGATCGGAAGCTCGAGCATGCCGCTGTCGTCGACCTCGAAGGGCTCGAGGCACGGCGCCTCGCTCCAGGCACGGTCGGCGGCGCCCAGGGTGGAGTCGACTTCGAGGCCGATGGCGCGCTGGTGCTGGAAGGTGCGCGGACGCACCAGGTTGAGGTGATGCTGGCGCGTGCTGCGAACGCGGTCGCCGACGATGTCCTCGAGCCGGGCTTTCTCCCTGGCGAGCAGCGCGCGGTCGTCGAAGGAATAAAATGAACCGTGCAGGCCGATCTCCCAGCCGCCGCGTTTCAGGGCGGGGATGGTTTGGGCCAGGCGCCTGTCGCCCAGGTCGTAGCGTCCCATGAAACGGGGATCAAAACTTTTGGTTGATTCATCCAGAAACAACACCGTCGAGCGCACGCCGAGGCGATCTTCGAGCGCCATGATGCGGTCGAAGTTCCAATAGGGCTCATCGCCCATCAGGCGGTGCAAGAGCGAGCGCGCCTGCACGCGCAGGGCGCGCGAGCCTCCGCGCACGGCGTAGTAGAGGTAGTGGTAGGCCTGCTTGTGAATGCGGTCGACGTCGTGGGTCAGGCACAGGGCGTAGGGCGCCCCGGCAGGCCAGCGGGGCGTGGCTTCGGAAGTCTGGGCTGACGGGCTCACGCTGCAGCACCGTCCGCGTCGAGGCGCGCCAGGCGGCGTTTGAGAATGAAGGAGGAGCCGGTTCCCAGAAGCACGATCCAGGTGGTGGCCACGATGCGATCGACGGTGGCGATCAACACCCCGCTGATCGCTGCCTGGCCCAGGGCGCCGGCGGCCAGGCCGCTGAGCCCTTCACGCAGGCCGATGGTTCCGGCCGGGACCAGCGAGACCACTGCCGAAGCGCGGGTGGCCGCTTGCAGCACCATGGCCGACGCAAAGCCGGTGTCGTAGCCGAGAAAGCTCGCGACGAGAAAAAAGCGCGCGCCCATCACGAAGTTGGTGATGCTGTCGAACAGCAGCCAGCTGGCGAGCGCTGTCGGTCGGCGCAGCATTTCTTCGGTACCCGCGCGCAGGGCGGTGAGCAGGGCGCGCAGGCGCGTCGTGGCGACGGCACCTTGGGTCGCGACTTCGACGGCGGAGCGCCTCAGCCACAGACCGGCGGCCACCGCGAGGCAGGGCGCGATCACGAATGCGCCAAAGCCCACCCAAAGTGGCCATGCCGCCGCATTCGTAGGGGAAGCGGTGCTGACGATGAAGCATAGGCCCACCACACCAGCGACCACGATGGCCGACAGCTGCATGCCCATGAAGCCGAGCCCGAACTTCAGATAGTCGAGGCTCGCCACGCGCTTCAAATAGGCCGCGCGCAGGGGCGTGCCCAGATTCAGCGGCACCAGATTCACAAAGCTACCGAACTCGATGAGACAAAAGGCCTCCCACAACTCGAGCCGGGCGCCGAAAAGCGTGACGCTGCGGCGCAGCTTGCCGGCCAGGGCTACATGTCCCAGCAGCACGATCGCCGACAGGAGGGCGAGCTGGGAGGGCTCGAGCTTCTCCAGTCGCTGCCATTCGTTCGAAAAGCGCGCCAGGTAGACGACCAGGGCTGCGAGCAAGAGCAGCGCCAGGGCGGCGCCCAGGATGCGTCGAAGGCGCTGCCTGCGATCGGCCCTCAGCTCGGCACTGCCCTCGTCCATGCGTCGTCGCCAGTGTGGAGCTCAGCGCGCGGCCGCTCCAGCCTTGTCTTTGGTGTCGGTCTTGGGATCGGACTCGATGAAACCCAGACCCTCGAAGATCTGTCCCTTGCCCTTGATGTCAGGGCGCGTCAAGTGCTCGCCGTAGCGCAAGCGCAGATCGACGGCCTCATCGGCTCGCGCGCGGTGGCTGCCTGGCTCTAGATTCAGCACCTCGCCGGGTTTGCGCAGGCGGCCGTCGATCCAGACGTCGGTCTCGGCTTCGACCGTGTAGGGGCCGGCGATTGCAACCTGAAAGTTCCGGTCCTTGCCACCGAGTTGGCGCATGAATTTCCCGGCAACCCAGACGGGGCCCCAGTGGTGGATGTAGTTTTTCTGGAGGGTCGCGAAGTCGGCCTGCAGCAGGCGGTGGGACTTGGGTCCGGTTTGCTTGTAGGGTCGGTGCAGGGAAAGGGAGGCGATGTTGACCAAGACCATTTTTGGCTGATGGCGGGTGATCAGCTGCTCGAAAATCGGTTGGCCGGCATCGCGCACGCGCTCGAGCATTAGCGATGACATCAGCGGTCCCACCTTTGGAAAGGAGGCGATCATGCCGCAGCGGTCGATGTAGGGCACCGGCTCGGGGAAGATCTCGTGCACGCCGTCGATGACTCGTTTCTGAAGCGTGATGCGATCGCCGCCGTTGAACTCGCTGAAGCGCAGGACGTTGTGGTGCAGGGGCCACAGCAAGAGCAGCAGACCCGAGATGAGCAGCAGCGGGCGACGGGCCGCTCTTGCTTCGAGGCGCGCGAGGACCACGGCAGTCGTGAGCGCGGCGGCCGGGATGATGGTGACGTAATAATAGGCGTAGGAATTGCGGTAGAAGACGATGGTCGAAAGCGGCAGGGCGAAGCTCAGAAGCTGCAAGGCTCGCAAACGCGCGCGTCCCTCGAGGTACACGGCGTCGGCGAAGCAGAGCATTACGCCCAGTGCACAAAGCACCCAGAAGGCCAGGTCCCAGCGCAGCGTGCTCAGCAGGGTCTTGCCGTGCGGGAAGAGCTGCTCGGCATCCATCAGTCCGGCGGCGCGGCCGAGGAAGCGTCGATTGGTGTCGGCGCCGGAGTCGTCGAGGCCGGTCGAATGCCATAGGAGCAGGGAGCCGAAGACCAGGGTGGCGGTGGCGGCGGCGGCGACGAGCTGCTCGACAGTGCGCCGCCGGGGTTGCTCACCGAGGTAGAAGTGGGCGAGCCACAGTAGCGCCAGGGTGGGAGCAAAAAGGGCGATCTTGATCGAGAGCAGGGCGCCCAAGCCAAGCGCGGCGCCCGCCATCATGCCAGCGCCGCGGTGGCCAGGCCTGAGAATCAGGGCGGCTGCGGCGAGCGTAAAGCAGCAGGCCAACATGGGGTCGGCGCGAAAGGTCTCGCCGTGGCGCATCAGCAAGGAGAAGCTCACGCTGGCGGCGACGGCGAAGAGGCCCGCCAGCGTGCCGAGCAGGGCGCGCCCGATGGCGAAGACGAAGCCGCAGGTGAGCAGGCGCGTCAGCATCAGCCCATCGCGCGCCGCGATCAGCTGCTGGGCCTCGTTGCCCTCGACCGAGGGCAGCCAGGCGAAGAGGTGCACGTGGAAGGTCTGCAGCGCCCAGCCCAGCTCGCCGCGTTGGAACTGGTAGATCTTGCTGAGGTAGTTGAACTCGTCCCAGTTCAGGTTGAGCGCCACATGGTTTAGCCGGAACTTCGCCCACAGGGCGTGGACGATGAAGCAGAGCAACAGCGCACTGCCGAACCAGGGCCCCCACTTCGTTCGCCACGGCCGGCGCGCCTCGGACATGGGCGCCAGGGTAGTCGAAGCCTGGGACGCGACAAATTCGTGGGGCACCGCGCAAGGCAGGTAGACGCGCGCGCAGCCACGGGCAGCGGTGCCATGCCGGCGCCGGCTGGCAGGTGCTGCGCCATCGAAGGGCGCGGCGAGCCTGGGCTCAGGAGCCGCCGCAAAATAAGTTGACCGCTTGGCACGCGCCGGCAGGTCCGCTCGCGGCTTGCCTCCCCGTGAAATTCCTCAAAATAGCTGCGCTACTGCTGCGGATTTTCCTCCGGTCGCACCCGCGAATCGCACCCCGTCTGAGCGGCGAAATGTAGCGTTTATGCTGCGGCGGCGCCTCAGTGCGCCGAGAGCTGCATCTGGCGCTCGATGAACTCGGCCAGCTCCTTGGGCTTGGGGCGCTCGGTCCAGGACATCTCGAAGGCGTACTCGGGGCTCGGCGTGCCATCCGGGAAGGCGGCGCCCATCATCGAGACCACGCGCAGCAGCGGGCTGATCTTGTCGGCGGTGACCACGATGCCGCAGCGCTCGCCGTGGCACATGGAGGCCATGGTCTGGGTCAGGGCCGAGGGCGACTTCAGGGCTTCCTGGTAGCGGAACTGGAATAGGGCGTAGGTGGAGGGGTCGCCCAGCATCAGGACTTCGATCATCTCTTCCTCGGTGATGCGGCCCTGCAGGAAGTCTTCCTTCTTGGCGGCCAGGTGAGCGGCGCGCTTGATCTCTTCTTCGGCTTCCTGCTCCGGGGTCAGGCCGCGGCGGAAGAAGTTGATATTGATGCCACGACCCGAACTCATCAGCTCCTGGCGCAGGGTGCCGCCCGTGGCGAAGTTTTCGTTCACGTAGGCGCAGCTGCGGCTGGCAGCGGTGCGGCAGCCCTCGTAGATCGACTGCCAGTTGTCGGTGAAGTCGTTCCAGCCGCGCACCTTGGTGGCCGTGAAGGCGGGCACGTCGTCGGCCTTGGAACTCATCAGATAGCCGCTGGCGTTGAGCCAGCCGGTGTTGGAGTCGGTGGCCGCCCCGGTCTTGCGCACCTGGATCGCCGCGTCGCGGGCACCGGCCTGCTTGGCGGTGTTGAGGATCAGCGCCACCGTCTCGTAGGGCATATTGGCCTGCAACCGCAGGGCCACCGATGAGCGCGAAGGCGAGCGCATCTTCTCGGCCAACTTCGTGATAATGCCGTTTTGCTGCTCCTTTTCATCGACGAAGCCCTTGTCGAGATTGGCGACGGGCTCGCCGTCGAGGCGCAACTGCTCGGTGGTCGACTCGACCTTGTAGGGATTGCTCGGCGCGGGATCGGACGTGCGCAGTGAGACCGGCAGCTCCAGGTCGGCCAGTGGACGTCCCATTTCGTTTTCGGGGCTCGCGCCGGGCGCGCCTTCTTCCTCACCGCCGCCTTTGAGCTTGTCACAGCCCAGCACGGCCACAGCGAGGCAGCAGGAGATGATCAGCAACTCGAGGGTACGGCGTGAACTGTGCATGTTTCGCACGATAGCTTACTTGTGGGACTCTGTAGTGGTCTGAAGGCCGAAAAAGTCGAAAAAAATTCCAGCTTTTTGCGTCCGAAATTGGGGAGGGATGTCCCAGGAGGTGGCCCGATTCGCGGGTGACTCGAGCAATTCCGCGAGTGATCACGCGCATTTCCCAGTTTCGGGGCCGAATACCCGGCTAGCGTCTCAGCCGCCGCGGCTCGAGCCAGAAGCGGCCGCCGATTCCCAGGCCGGCGGCATGTCCGCTACGGCGATGGCGGCGCCCGCGAACGGCCGGGCAGAAACCTGCGGCTCCTGGAGTCGCGGCGCATCCCGCGGCATCGAGCGGGGCGGGTGCGGCTTCGATGGCTGGCGTTGATGCTGTCGTTGCGAAATCGAGGGGGCAGCGCAGTAGCCCAATACGGAAGTCTGGATGGGACGGGAGGCTCGATCCGGGGACAGCTGGATCCCGGTCTGCAACAATCGGCTGTCGGGCCGAGGCTCGCTGCCACGATGGACGCCGGGGCGCGAGCCAGATACCCCGTGACCTTCTGTGTCACTACGTCGCCCGCTCCGCCACCACGGAGGCCGAGAGCGCCGGGGGAGCTGCCCCCGCACCTGGTGACTTCGCCGCGCTCGAGACCGAGGCCAGCGACAGTCTTTACGATGAACTGGCGAGCAAGGCACCGTCGCAGGCGGCGGCTTATGCTCCGTTCGGGCCTGCTTCACCCCACGCCGCGGCCGCCGCCAAGCATCGAGCCGACGCGCCCAAGCCGGCGCTCGATCCCCTGACCCAGATCGACGGCGAGAGCGGTCCGCTGCTGGTCTACGAAGCTTGGCTGCGACTGGCCGTCTACGAGGTGGGGGAGCGCCAACGCCAGGTGATCGAAGCGACCGAGGCCGTCGGCGGCTTTCTGCGGCAGCAAAATGCCACCCAGATCGTGGTGCGCGTGCCGGCCGCGCGCTTCAAGGATGCGCTCAGCGCCATCGAGGCCATCGGCGAGGTCCAGAGCCGCCGCGTGCAGACCCAGGACGTGACCGAGGAGTTCCGCGACGTACAAACGCGCCTCGACAGCGCGCGCAAGGTACGGGAGCGGCTGCTGGCCCTGCTCGAGCGCGCCGTCAACGTGGAGGAATCGCTGAAGATCGAGCGTGAGCTGGAGCGCCTGCTCAAGGAGATCGAACGCATGGAGGGGCGGCTGAAGTTCCTCGGCGATCGCATTGCCCTGTCGACTCTGACCGTGGACTTCTCGGCCAAAGCCGAAGAGGTCCCTGCCGATGAAGTAACCCTGCCCTTCCCCTGGCTCGACAGCCTGGGGCTGCGCAACCTGACGGAGCTAGAACGATGAAGACACCGACCTCGAAAACGACCCCGACCGCCCCATTTGCCCTGTTCGCCCTTCTGCTCTCAACTTCGCTGTTGAACGGCTGCCTCCATATCGACACCCCGCACGGCTTCGTCGAACTCGACGACAATTCCGGCTATGACTATCGCGCCACCTCGGCCACCGGCGTGGTGCTGGCGCTGCGGAGCGAGGAAAGCCGCAAAGACCAGGGTGGTGACCTGGGCTTCTGGGCCGAGGCCGTACAGCGCAAGGTCGCCCGCCTCGGTGGCTACGCCCTGCTCGAAATGCGTGACGTCAAGACCCGCGCCGGTGTGCCGGGCAAGCAGCTGCGTTTCGGCCATGATCGCAACCAGCGCCCCCACCACTACTGGGTCACGCTCTTCATTCAGGGCGACGACCTGCACGTGGTCGAAGCCGGCGGTCCCAAGGAAGCCTTCAGCGAGCTGGAAAAAGGTCTGGACGCGGCCATCGCTTCGCTGCGCTGAAGCTGGCGCTGAGCAGGGAGGCGGGGCCTCAGTGCGCGATGCGCGGCACGCCGAAGAAGAAGGTGGCGCCGCCTTCGGGGTTGTTGCGCACGTCGATCTCGCCGCCGTGGGCCTCGACCAGGGTCTTGGCGATGAACAGTCCAAGCCCCGTGCTGCGCTCGTCGCCGCTGGGCTTTGTGCTCAGGCGCGAGAACTTGCGAAAGAGGCGTGGGCGCTCGGAGGTGGGCACGCCCGGGCCCTGATCGCTGACCTCGAAACGCACCCAGCTTTCGTCGGCGGACCAGCCGAGTCTCACCAGGCTTCCCGGCGGTGAGTATTTGACGGCATTGTTGACCAGGTTGCCCAGCACCTGGGAGAGGCGCTGGCGGTCGGCCGACATCACCACGCCCTGCGCTTCGCCGCCCAACACGAGTGTGCTCCGCTTGGACTCGGCGTAACTGCGGCAGTCGAGCAGCACGGTGCTGGCCAACTCGCCTGCATCCACCTCGGTCAGCTGCAGCTCGAGCTTGCCATGATCGACCAGCCTCAAGTCCAAAAGGCCGTCGAGCAGCTGCGCCATGGATTCCGAGGCGCGGCGCATTTCCTGCAGATCCTCCAGCGCCTGCTTTCGCCCATCGCCCTTGCCCGGTCCGTCGATCTCGTCGATGAAGCCGCGCAGCAGGTCGATCAGGCCACGGATGGCCATCAGCGGCTGCCTGAGGTCGTGCACCGCGATACCGAGAAACTCTTCCTTGAGGCGATTGAGTTCGTCGCGCTCGCGGGTGAGCGTCAGCGCGCGGATCTGGGTGTTGACGCGGGCCAGGACCACGTCGATTTCGAGGGGCTTGACCACGTAATCGTTGGCACCGAGTTCGAGGGCTTCGACGATCTGGCCCTCGTCGTCGACGATCGTCGCCATCAGGACCGGTAGCTCGGTGAGGCTATGGCGGGCGCGCAGCTTGCTCAGCACTTCGAGGCCGTTCATGCGCGGCATCAGGATGTCGAGAATGACCAGGTCGGGCCGATGCGTGGCCACGCGCTCGAGGGCCTCGGCACCGCTGTCGGCGATGTCCACCCGATGACCCGCGTCCTCCAGCTCCATGGCCAGGAGCTTGAGGTTGTCCGGAACGTCGTCAACGCAGAGAATATGGGCCAATTCAGCTCTCCCCGATCAATGCCATGAGTACCTCGATCAGCCGTTCTTCGTCTACCGGTTTGGTGAGAACGGCGTCGGCACCGCGCGCTCTGATGCGCTCGGTGTCGCCTTTGAGGGCGTGCGCGGTGACGGCGACGACTGGAAGTTTGGAGAGGGCCGGATCGCGACGGATCACCTCGATGGCCTCGTCGCCCTGCATGCCCGGCAGCGAGATGTCCATCAGGACAGCGCGGTGGGCGCTCGTCCGCAGCTTTTCGAGGGCGTCTTCAGCCGAGTCGGCCTCGTCGTAGTCGAGGTCGGCGTCCTCGAGCACCCAGGCCAGGAGCTTTCGGTTGTCGTCGTTGTCGTCGACGATCAAAATGGGGGCGCTCATGACGGAAGCCCCGGATGCGGCAGTGCGCGGGCGCGCCCCGGCTGTCCATCGCGGGCATGGACGCGTGCCGAGGTCAGCTGCGCGAGATTGACGGCGCCTTCGGGCCAGCTTCCGACCGCACGCCGCAGCATCATCAACTTGTGGTATTGGTTGCGATTCATGGACAGACCGCTGAGCACCACCACCGTGAGCCGCGGATAGCGCTCTTCCACCACCTCCAGCACCTCGAAGCCGCTGGCCACAGGCATCACGAGATCGAGCAAGAGCAGCGATGGCAGGCGGTGGGCCAGGTAACTCAGGGCCTCGGCGCCGCTTTCGGCCACGCGCGTCTCGATGCCCGCCTCGCTGAAACCCGTGCGCATCAGGTTGGCCACATCGACCATGTCCTCGACGATCAGCACGTCGTTGAGGCCCGCGGGACAAAGCTCCTTGCAGATCGCGGTCAAATCGCTCGGATCGATCGGCTTGCGCAGGAAAGCGGCGACCTCGAAGGCGTCCTGTGTCGCGCCGGGTTTTGGCGCCGTTGCGACGGCGATCTCGCGCACATCGACGCTGGCGGTGCCCACTTCCCCGAGCAGCTCCTCGAGCGCCGCCCGGTCGCAGGCGTGCAGGGTCTCGCGGCTTACGTAGACCTGGTCGGGGTCATGCATCCGGATCAGCTCGTGAAGCCGATCGAGCTTCGCCGTCCACAGGATCTCGACCGATGCCCCGTCGAGCGCCACCTGGGCCAAAGGCGCCAGCTCCGGGTCGGCGTCGAGCCAGAGCAGGGTGGTGGCCGCCCGTCCCTCGGCCGCGACCGCCTGTCGGTTCTGCTTTCGCGCCGCTTCCGTGGTGCAGTCGGCGGGGATGGTGACGATGAACTCCGTGCCCTCGCCCAGCTGGCTGGCCACGTCGATGCGCCCTCCGTGCATGCGGACGAAGTGGGCGCTGATGGTCAAGCCGAGGCCCGTGCCACCGATTTTGCGGGTGGCCTCGGTGTCCAGGCGTGTAAACGCGCGAAACAGGCTGGCCTGTTGCTCCGAGGTCAGGCCCGAACCCTGATCGCTGACCCGGATCATCGCCAGCGGGCCGAGCGAGGCGTCATTGCCGGCGCCCAGGCGCACGCGTATGACGCCGCCGTCGCTGTACTTGATGGCGTTGGAGACGAGGTTTGTGACCACCTGGTAGATCTTGCGGCGGTCGATCACCGCCGGAAAACGCGTGACGCCGTCCTGTCGCGGCAGGCTCGGGTCGAGCACCAGCTCGAGCTGCTGCTGCTTGCTTTCCACCAGAGGCGCGCTCTGGCTGAGCACTTCCTCGAGCACCAACACCAGGTCCACCGATTCCGGCTCCAGCTCCATGCGTCCGGCCTCGACCTTGGAGAGGTCGAGGATGTCATTGATCAGCGAAAGCAGGTGATTGGCGTTGCGCGAGACGGTGCTCAGGGCGTCCAGGTCGCGTGCGGGAATCTTGTCGGGCAGGCGCTTGAGTAAACGCTTGGTGAAACCGATGATCGAGTTCATCGGCGTGCGCAGCTCGTGGGACATGTTGGCCAGGAAGTTACTCTTGGCCTGATCGGCGCGGCGCGTCTCTTCCACCGCGCGGCGCAGCTTGCGCTGCTGGGCCTCCAGGACGATGTTCTGCTCCTGCACCTCGATCAGCAGGTCCTCCCGCGAAGGCACCGAAAGCGCGTGCTTTGCGGCTTGCAGATCGTCGGCTCCCGGCGCCCGACGGGGCCGGTGGACGCCGAGTTCAAATGTGGCCCGGGTCAGCAGCTGGGTCGCGCCGCCCAGGGGCTCGCCCAACAGGCGTGTCACGCTGGCCGGGAAGGAAAGCGGACGTTCGCTCTCGGAGGCGACCAGGATCTTCCAGCGCCGGGGCCCGGGCTCGAAGAGCAGCCGCAGGGCGCCGCGATTGTCGGGTAGCGCCGTGATGGCGCGTGCCAGATCGGAGCAGGCGCTGCCGATGCGCGCCGCCTCCAGCTCGTGCAGCCCCAGAAGTCGCAGCGCGTCGTTGACCTTGGCGCGCACGTCGCTGGTATTGCCGCGACGCCGAATCGTGATCTCACCGATGGCCTGCATCAGGGATCGTCCTCGCGAATATAGCGCAGCACGAGGCAGGAAGCGTCGTCCTGCACTTTGGCGTGGCCGTGCAGGTGGCGCCAGGCGGCGTCCCGGGCGCTGCCGATGCGCAGGGCCGCGAGCGGTTCATTGCTGCGCGGTCTGGATACACCATCGCTGTGGATCAGCAGCAGACTGCGATCGCTCATGCTGCGGTGCTCGGGGCGCGGCGAGCCCATGCGATGTCCAAGGGTACCATTGCCGGTGTTCAACTCGTGAATCGCCGAGTCCACGTAGTAGGCGCTGACGTCGCCTACCCCGGCGTAGCTCAGGGCGCCGCCGTCGGATTCGACACAGGCCACGGCGCAGACCGCCCCGCGTCCGCCCCGCCGCGCCTGGTGCAGCTCCTGCAGCAGCGCCGCCGGCCCCTTCCGCGGGTTTCGCTCGAAGCTCGCGGCCAGCGCATCGACCACCGCCTGGGCCTCCTCCGAGGCCTCTCTGCCGTGTCCGACGGCATCGACAAGCGCCACCAGCTGCACGCCCTGGCGCAGGCTGCTGAAAACAGCATCGCCGCTGTGCTCGTGCCCGGTCAGGGCGCGCACGGCACTGCCGACCTCAAGCACGCCGACCCCGCGGCGGGCTGAGGTGCTTGCGTGCCGACACCCGCGCGCCGCCTCCCGGCATCGCCTCGATGTGCAGATCGTTCATCAGCCTGTCGACGCCCGGCAAGCCCAGGCCCAGGGTGCCGGCCGTGCTGTAGTGGGCTTGCATGGCCCGTTCCGGATCGGCGATCCCCGGCCCACGGTCCTCCACCTCCACCTGGAAGCAGGTGCGCCCCTGCTCGTCGAAGGTCCGTAGCTTCGCGATGCCGCCGCCTCCGTGCGTGATGGCATTGGTGGCGAGCTCCGAGACCGCAGTGGCGATTGCCACCGCATCCTCCTCCTCGAAGCCGGCCTGCTCGGCCAGGCGCCGGGCGTGCAGCACGGCACGCGCCACGTCCCCCGGTTGCTGCACGCGAAGCGTCAACTTTCCATCGCTTTCGGTGAACGTCGGCATGCCCAACACAGCGTCGCACGAAGCACGCGTCAGAAGCGAGCCGGCTGCCTGTGCCGCTCGTGCACGCGCTCCAGGCAGACGAGCCCCTCCTCGACCGTACGCGCTGGCTGCACTAGGGCCTCGTCGAGCAAAAGGTCGAGTTCCACCATCACCGCGGCCACGCCCGGCTGTACGCCGACCAGGGCCACCTCGGCGCCCAGGCAGTGGGCGGTGCGCACGATCTGCATGATCTTGGTGGCGATCAGACTGTCGATCACATCCACCGCCGTCAGGTCGATGACCAGGCCGCTGGCCGCGGACTCGCTGATGGCGTCGAGGACCGCATCTTCGGCCTCCAGCAGCGCCGCGTCGTCGAGTTCGCGGTGCAGCCGCAGCACCACCGCGGTGCCGGCGCCGTAGGTGCGTGGCCGCAGGAAGTGTCCTCGCCCCGAGCTACTCATGCGCTTTGGGGCATGGCGGAGCTCAGACGCAGGCCGATTTTGGTGAAGGCGCTGTCGATGGCATCCCGAAGGTTGGCGCGCGTATCGATGCGGCTGATGTCGATGTCCAGGGCGACGATGGTGCGGGCCACGGCCGGCGACAGGCCGGAGATGATCGACTCGCAGCCCATCAACTGGGAGGCGCGGGTCATGCGGATCAGGTGGTTGGCGACGGCGGTGTCGACCACGGCCACGCCGCTGATGTCGAGGATGAAGACCTTGGCCCCGGTGTCGCGGATCCGGGTGAGCATTGCGCTCATGATGTCCTGGGCGCGCATGGAGTCGATCACGCCCACCAGTGGCAGCATCAGCACGCCCTGGGCGACCTCTGCCACCGGTGTCGACATGGCCATGATCGCTTCGCTCTGCTCGGCGATGGTCTGGCTGGTCAGGTCGGAAAAAGCTGCCGCCACCAGGTTCATGTCCAGAAACATCAGCTTGCCCATGGCGTGGATCGTCGGGCCGGCATCGCCGCCGAGTTGCCGATTGGCGCGCTCGGTCAACAGGGTAAACATACGGTTCATGGCTGCGAAGTAGGCCTGCAGCGGCAGGCCGATGGTGGCGTGCACGTTGCCCACTTTGCGTCTGCCTTGCACGTAGCCGACGTCGACGTCGGCGCGCAGAAAGACACGCCAGTAGCTCGCCTGCAATGAGCGCAGGTGCAGGGTTGTGTCTTCGTTGGGAAAGAAGCGCTTGAACTCGGGCAGTGCGGGCAGCCAGGTGTAGAATTCGTCGACGATGGCTTCGATTTCGGCGTCTACCTCCTGGCCAAAGCTCCGCAACAGAGCCAGGTCCGCGTCGGTGATGGCGAAGAGGGATACGAGGCGCTGGGCCTCTTCGGTCGGGTCGATCGCCTGGGTCATGACGCGCGATGCTACCGGGCCTACCAGGGCGCGCCATTTTTCTGCAGAGGGGCGTAGCCGGAAGCGGGCGTAGCCGGAAGCAGCCGTAGCCGGAATTAGCCGTCGCCCTTGGAGGACGGTGGACGCATGGTGTCGATGCCCACGTGCAAGCGGTGTTTGACAGCCTCGTACTGGCGCGCCTTGTAGGCGGCGTGGCTGGCGTCGCTCTGCTCGTTTTGCTGCTCGCTCTCGCGGTCGACGATCTGGAACTCGACCTGGGCGAAGACCACCGAGCCCAGGCGGGCGGTGGCGCTGGGAGCGCGTTCGGCGATGTTCTGCGGAATGCGCAGGGGCATGTCGACCACGAAGTGAACCACGCGATAACTGGCCGCGCTGAAGCGATTGTCGTTGCGCGTCAGTTCATCCTCGAGATCGGGCGCCAGCTGCAGGCCCTCGAACAATTCGCACAGACGGGGATGGTCGTTGCAGTAGCTGCGGAAGTGAAAGAGGGTGTTGGTGCTCTGCCCGGGGATTACGTAGTTGAAGGGAAAGAGGTCGTGCAGCAGGTGATGGATGACGGGGAAGATTTCGGCTTCGGCGCGGGTGACCAGCCGAAAGCGTAGCTTGTCGTAGATATTGGCCGCGATGGTCTCGGGCTTGGATAGGAGCTTGGTATAGAGCGAGTCCTGATTTTTGCGGCCGCCAATGAACTCCGCGATGGCGAAGCCGTGGCTGAGCATGCCGCCGACGATGCGGTAGACCTTTTCCTCCACCAGCGAGAAGACCTCCTGGTCCGAGATCGGCAACATGAACAAAAGTTCCCGTCCCTGAAGGTGGTGGATGATGTGCATGGCCTTGAGGATGGAGCAGGCGCAGAGCTGGCGGTGGCCCTTGCCCGAGGCCAGCATCAGCAGCCCCGGCAGATCGAGAGCCGCCACCGGCTTGGGCACAGGGAAGTCGAATTTGCGCCTGAGATAGCTGATCGCTTCGGACTTGATCTGCTCGATGCGTTGCCGATCGGCTTCGCTGTCGAGGTCGAACTCCTGGGCGCGCACGAAGCCCCGGGCCTGGGCTTCGCTCTCGAAGTTGAGGCGGTGCCAGTCGATCACCGAACCGCCGCGCAGGACCAGACGAATGGCTTCGAGGTCCGCCAGGCGGAATTGGTTGAGCGTGCGGTAGACCGTCGGCGATCGCGAGTCGTTGGGCATGGGAGGCAGCCGAGCGCTAGCGTATCCCATCGCGGCCGCGACCGCCGCTGCAAAGCTCCCGGCCGCGATCGCTCACGCCGTCCCATCCCCAATCGGGGATGCAGAGGCCGACGCTCAGCCGTTTTTGCCCAGCGAGAGCGTGCCCATGAAGATGCCCACCGTGATCGCCAAAACCGCCATGTTCGCCCACACCACCCCATGGCAGCCCGAAAGCCAGGGCAGGCAGAGGGTGATGGCGGCGATGGAGGGCTGGGGCTTCGTGCGCATGGGGGCGGGCTCCCTTGTGGTATCTGTAGGCTACTATCCTACAGTGGCGCAGAAGCGTCAAAACTTCCGGGCCGCGCCGGCTTTGGCGCAGCGGGAACAGGGCCTTGCGCGCCGGCGGCCGAGGGCTGCAGCCCTGGCGCTGTGCGGTCCTACTACAGGACTGTGGGGATGCCTACGAAAAACAGATCACAGCTGGGTGTGGTGCTCGATTCGCGTCGGCCGTTGCCTAATCTCGTGATCGTGGAGGCCGACCGCGGACCGCTCCGATGCGGCGTTTCGCGGGCCGGCGGGCGTGGTGGCTGGGCTTTGTAGCCCCGAACCGAGTACTGTAGCGCATCATGGGCGACTCGCTGATCCCCGACTCCACCCTGCAATCGCTGCCGATCCTGGCGCTGCGCAACTCGGTCCTCTTTCCGGCTTCGGTGGTTCCGGTCAACGTCGGCCGGGCGCGCTCGGTGCGCCTGATCGAGGAGGCCTTCGGTCTCGACCGCCCCACCATCGGCGTGGTCGCCCAGCGCGACCCCGAGGACGAAGACCCCCAATTTTCCGAACTCTATGAAGTCGGCACCCTGGCCCGTGTGCTGAAGGTGATCCGGCTGAGTTCGGGGCAGTACAGCGTGGTGCTGCAGGGCATCGCCCGCATGCGCATCCAGGAGCCGCTGGCGCGTGAGCCCTGTATGCGCGCCCGGGTCGGGCGCTACGCCGAGCACTTGCCGCGAAGCGAGGAGATCGACGCCCTCTGCAATCGCCTGCGCTCGGCTGCGGAGCTGCTTTTGGAAAACCTGCCGCAGCCGCCACGAGAGGTTGCCATCGTGCTCGAAAACGTGCAGGACCCGGGCGCCCTGGCCGACCTGATCGCTTCGCACCTGCCGCTGTTGGCTCCCGAAAAACAAGCGGTGCTCGAGACCGTCGAACTCGAGCCGCGCCTACGGGCGGTGCTGCAACAGGTGCAGCGGCAAAACGAGATCCACCGCGTCAAGCGCGAGGTGGCCGACATGGTCAAGCAGGAGCTCAGCCGCTCCCAGCGCGAGCTTTTGCTGCGCCAACAGCTGCGTTCGATCCGGCGCGAGCTCGGCGAGTCGGGCAATGAAGACGAGGAACTCGAGCTGCTGCGCGACCGGCTGACGGCGGCCGAGGCCTCCCCCGAAGCCGAGCGGGCCGCCAAGCGCGAGCTGTCGCGCATGAGCACCATGAATCCGGCCAGCGCCGAGTACCAGGTTTCGTTTACGTTCGTCGAATGGATCGCCGACTTGCCGTGGAGCCGCGCCGCTTCTGATCGGATGGAAGTGCCCGAGGTCAGGCGCGTGCTCGACGAGGACCACCACGGCCTTCTGCAACCGAAAAAGCGCATCATCGAGTACGTGGCAGTGCGGCGCCTGCGGGCCGACCAGCGCTCGCCTATCCTATGTTTCATCGGTCCGCCCGGCGTGGGCAAAACATCGCTCGGGCGCTCCATCGCGCGCGCCACCGGGCGACCGTTTGTGCGAATCTCGCTGGGCGGCGTGCAGGACGAGGCCGAGATCCGGGGCCATCGCCGCACCTACGTGGGAGCGCTGCCCGGGCGGCTGGTCAACGGCCTGAAGAAGGCCAAGGCCTGTAATCCCGTCTTCGTGCTCGACGAAATCGACAAGATGAGTTCCGACTACAGTGGTGATCCCGCCAGCGCCCTGCTCGAGGCGCTGGATCCGGAGCAGAACCACGGCTTCGTCGACCACTACCTGGGCGTGCCGGTGGATCTGTCGCGCGTGCTCTTCGTGGCCACGGCCAACCGCAGGGATACGATCCCCGGCGCCCTGCTCGACCGCATGGAAGTGATCGACATTCCCGGCTACACACGCGACGACAAGACGGCCATCGCTCGGCAGTTTTTGGTGCCGCGGCAGCTCTCCGATCACGGGTTGACTCCCGAGCAACTCGAGATTACCGACGAAGCCATCGTGCGGTTGGTCGACGAGTACACCCACGAAGCCGGCGTACGACAGCTGGCCCAGGAGGTGGCGGCCCTGTGCCGGGCGGTGGCGGTGCGCGTGGCGGCCGGTGAAGCGCTGCGCATCGACGCCGACGGCGACTTCGTGCAGCAGGTGCTCGGCGCGCCCAAACGTGAGACGCCCCTGGCCGAGAGGCTGCAGAAGCCCGGCTACGCCACGACGCTGACCTGGACGCCGGCCGGCGGTGAGATCCTGCTGGTAGAATCGACCAAGATGCCCGGTAAGGGCGCGGTCAGCCTCACGGGCTCCATGGGCGATGTGCTCAAGGAGTCGGTGGCCGCCGCCTTCACCTACGTCCGCTCGCGGGCCGGTCGCTTCGGACTGGCCCGCGACTTCCTCGACCACATCGACGTGCACGTGCACCTGCCCAAGGGGGCCATGCCGAAAGACGGGCCGGCCATGGGGCTTTCACTGCTGGTTTCTCTGGTGTCGCTCTTCCGAGGCATCTGCGTGCGCCCCGACGTGGCGCTGACCGGCGAGATCACGCTGCGGGGCAAGGTCCTGCGCGTCGACGGACTCAAGCAAAAGTGCCTGGCCGCCCACCACGGCGGTATTGCCGTGGTGATCCTGCCGCGGGCCAACGAACCCGAGCTGGAAGAGGTCCCCGAGGCGATTCGCAAGGAACTCAAGGTGCACTTGGTCAGCAACGTGGAGGAGGCGCTGGCATTGGCCCTCGTCGAGCCGCTCTCGGCCGCGCCCGAAGCTGCGACACCGGTTTCACCGGCGGTTTGAGCCGTCCCGGTGTCGAAGCACAACCGCCACGATCCTCGCGCTCTGGGCGCTGCGATATGGCGGCGCGTGCGCGGGCTGCTGGCCCTGCTGGGGCTTGGGGCGGACGAGGTCGCGGGCGGCCAGGTGCTTCCGCGTCCGCTGGCCCTGGGCCCGGCGCGGCTTGGGGCGGCGTTTTCGCTATTGCTGGGGCTTTCGCTTGCGGCGCTGCCACGGCTTGGCACCCACGGCGTCGAGAGCGCGCTGGTGCTGGGCGTCTTCGTGCCGCCGGTGGTGGCTGTGGCGGCTCAGGCCATCGCGCGGGCGGCACGACCGGTGGCGGTCTCGGCGGCGGCGATCCTGTGGCGCGCAACCCAGGCCGGGGTCCTGATCTTTGCGCTGCCCTTTGTGGTGCTGGCGCTCAACGGGCTGCGCGTCGGCCACTGCGATCCGCTCACGGGTTTTTCGTTCATGCTGCTGGGGCCGTTTGCGGGCACGCTGCTTTCGGCTGCGGCCGGCTGTCTGGCGGGGCTTTTGTCCCTGGGGTCTGTGGCCCGGACGCTGTTTTCGTTGCTCTTGCCGCTCGGCTCGATCGCCGCGGCCCTGCGCGAACTCTACGCAACGCCGGGCGTCTTCGCCTATGGGCATTTCTTCGGCTACTTCCCGGGTACGTTTTTCGATCCCGTCACGGAGCTGCCAGCGCCGCTGCTGTCGCTGCGCGTGATCTCGACGCTGGCGCTGGCCGGCCTTTGGCTTCTGTGTCTGGCCCACTTCGATGTCGTAAGGGCGCGCCTTTTCCTGTGGCCGGCGCCGGGGCGCGGGGTGGTCTCGGCCGCGGCGCTGCTCTTGCTCTCGGCGGTGGGCGTCTGCGGCGCCTATGCGCCGCAACTCGGCCATCGCAGCAGTCTCGCGTTCATCGAAGAAGAACTCGGCGAAACGCGCGTGTCAGAGCGTTGCATTCTGCACGTGCCGCGCGAGATGCGCCGCGAGCGGCTCGAGCAATTGGCCTCGCACTGCGACTTCAGAGTGGCGCAGATCGAGCGTTGGCTGGGGTTGCGACAAGAGCACAAGGTGCGCGTGCTGCTTTTTCGCAGCGCCGCCGAAAAGAAAGCGCTGATGGGGGCGGCGGCCACCAACGTGGCCAAGCCCTGGCGCGGTGAGATCTACCTGCACGAGCGGCCCTGGCCCCATCCGGTGCTGGCCCACGAGTTGGCCCATGTGGTGGCGGCGGGCGCAGGGCGCGGGCCCTTTGCGGTGGGTGGACGCCTGGGGGGGCTGCTTCCCAACCCCACGTTGATCGAGGGGTTGGCGGTGGCGGCGGCCTGGGCCGACAGCTCGGACCAGGGCTTGACGCCGCACCAGCTGAGCCGAACGCTGATCGAGCGCGGACGGCCGCCCAACCTGGATGACTTCTTTGGCGTCGGCTTCTTCGGACAGGGGCGGCGGCAGTCCTACACCGTCAGTGGATCGCTCTTGCGCTACGTGGCTGAAGTGCACGGCGCCGAAGCCCTCAGACGCCTCTATGGGCACGGCGATGTGCAGGCGGCGCTGGGCATCTCGAGGGCCGAGCTGCAAGCGCGATGGCACGCCTTCTTGAAGCGCGTGCCGCTGCCGCCGGAGGCGCTGCCCAGGGCCCGGGAGCGCTTCGCAGGCAAGGGATTGCTTCGGCAGGTCTGCCCCCACCGCAAGGCGGCGCTCAAGCGCGAGTTGGGAGCCGACTTGGCTGCCGGTGATGATGCCGCGGCCGAGCGCACCTGTGGGCGCCTGCTCGAACTCGACCCGGCCGACGACGGCACGCGCGCGTTGCTGGTGCCCGTGCTGGCCCGGCTCGGCAAGGAGCAAGAGGCCCAGGCCGAGCTGCAGGCGCTGCTCGCGCCGCCGACGGCGCCGGAGCCGACCATCGATCGGGCGCGCGAGGATCTGGGCGACGAGGCCTGGCGGCGTGGCAGCTTGCAGCAGGCGCGCGCGATCTACGCCGAGCTTCTGGCCAGTCCGCGCGGGCGCGATGCGCGGCGGCAGCTGCAGGTGCGTCTGGCGGCCCTCGATGGCGACGCGCGCGCCGGGGCGCTGCTTTCCGACCTTTTGTTGGGCAAGCCCGGGGAGGGCACCGACGGGGCTTCGGCCGTGTACCTGATGCGCGAACTCAGGGCGCTGCGCGCCGACGGCCTGCCGCACTACCTGGAGGCGCGCCAGCTGTACTTCCGGGCGCGCTACCGGGAGGCGGCGGAGCTTTTGTCCCAGGCGCGCGGCCTGGGGCTGCCGAGCCAGGAGCTGGTGCACGAGGCGCTGCGCGTCGAGGCCATCGCACGCACCGCCAGCTTCGAGTTCGAACGGGCCGAGGCGCTTTTGGCGGAGCTGGCGCGGGCTTCGCCCCGGGATCCGGCCACACAGGCGCAGGTGCAGGATTGGACAGAGCGCATCCAATTCCTGCGCCGCGATGCCCCCGGAGTCGCCCCGGAAGGCGCTCGATCCCCCCATTGATGCCGGCTCATCCCGTGATATCGGGGGATCGGATGGAGTGCTGAAAACACCTTTGGTTTCAATACTTTAGGTGCGTTCCAGCGGGCTGTTATGATCTCGTCAGAATAAAGTTTTGCATGATCGATGCGGCCCTGTCGCAGACTGCAGGAAGTCGCCCCGGCGCAGTTGTACGCGCCCCTGCCGCCACCGGAGTACGACCCATGCACATGCCACCGGTCCCCACGACAACGTTTCGCGGCCCGCTCGGCGCCAAACCGTTGCCGGAGCTGGTGGCCGAGTTGGGGCGCGAGGGTCGCACCGGCACCCTGCGTTTGGTGTCCGACGACGGCCAGCTGCTGGCGGCCATGCGCTTTCAACGCGGCTTGCTGTCGGCGGCGCTGGTCGCCGGCCAGGTTCAGGGCGGCCTGCTGGAGGCGCTGTTGCCCCTATGCGCGCACCCGGGGGGTAGCTACCACTTCACCGATGGTCAAGACGCGGTGGGTACGGGCGCCGGCGTGCTGTGTGGCCCGGTCACCCCGGTGGCGCTGATCGCCCGGGCCATCCGTGGCCCGCTGCACGCGGCCGCGGTCGACGCCGTGATCGAAGCGGCCCACCGCAGGCCCCTGAAGCTGCGCCCCAACGTGGACCTGCGCCGCTACGGTTTCGATCAGCGCGAGCAGGACGCGGTGGAAGTGCTGCGGCATCGGCCCTTGAGCTACCAGCAGCTGCTCGAGCGTACGGTCATCGGCGAGCCCGGCCTGCGCCGCATCATCTACGCCCTGCGCGTCACCCGCGACCTGACGCTGATGGCCCGCGAGCGCACCACCATGTCCGGTACCGTGGAACACGACGCGCCGTTGCCGGAGCACAGCGACGTGCGCGAGCAGCCCTCGACCGTGGCGCCCCCGCCTCCGCAGCCGTTGCCACCGTTGCCGCCAGCGGTGCCAAACGCCAGGGCCGGTGGCGGCACGGTGCTCGAATTTCGGCCGCTTCTGGGCGGGGCGGTGCGGCTTCCGCCCAGCGCCGGTTACAGCCTGCGCGGGGTCGGCGCTTCGACCGCGCCGGCCGATGGGGGCGTGGGACAGGGCCAGCCCGCCGAGCGCCAGGCGAAGTTGCAGTCACGACCGCGGCGCCGCCGGCCGGCGGCCGCGGGCGACGGGCGGGCGGCTGCGGCCCACGCCGACAGCAGTCCCGCCGAGCGCCACTACCTGCGCGCCCAGGCCCTGCTGCGCCGCAACGATTACGCCGGCGCCCTGGTCGAGACGCGTCGTGCGTTGGCCCTCGACCGGCGCTCGTTCAAGCTCCATGCGCTGCAGGCCTGGCTGCTGTACCTGCGCCATGGGGCGGCGGGGGGTGGGGTGCACGAGCGCTCGGAACAACGCCTGCTGAAGATTCTTTCGCGCGATCCGGCCTGTGACCGCGCCCACTACTACCTGGGCTGCATGTACAAGCGCGCCGACATGCCCGAGCGGGCTCTGACGCACTTCGAGAGCGCGCTGCTGCTGGTGCCCGACGACCTGGAAGTGGAACGCGAGGTGCGCCTGCTCGAACAGCGGCACGGCCGGCGCGGTTCGCCCGGGTGGCGTCGGTAGCGCGCTTGCAAGCGTGGCGGTCGTATACGACAAGGCCGCATGACGCTCTTGCTCGCCCGTGGATTGCGCGTGGAGGCCGCCTCGGCCGAGGTGCGACCGCCGCTGCCCGGACCGGTCGACCTGCGGCTGGCTGCCGGACAGCGGCTGGCCCTCGAGGGGCCCTCGGGAAGCGGCAAGACCACGCTGCTGCGGGCGCTGTCGCTGCTGGAGCCGCTGGGGCATGGAGAGATTGAGCTATGTGGTGAGCCCGTGCGTGAAGGGCAGGAGCCGGCCTACCGGCGGCGCGTGCACTACCTGGCGCAGCAGTCGGCGCGTCTTGCGCTTTCGGCGGAGGCTTGGCTCGAGCAGGCCTTCATACCGCGCAGCGCCGGCGGGTGCCGTTTCGAGCGTGACAGGGCGCTTTCCTTGTGTGAGCGGCTGGGGCTCGAGCGGGCGCTGGTGGGTCGTTCGCTCGCGGAGTTGTCGGGGGGCGAGCTGCAGCGGGTGGCCCTGGTGCGGGCGCTGCTGGTCGAGCCCTGGGTATTGCTCCTGGACGAGCCCACCTCGGCCCTGGACGACGCGGCGCGGGAACGTTTCGAGCATTGTCTGGGCGACTGGCTCGAACAGGGTCAGCGGGCGCTTGTTTTGGTCAGCCACGATCCGGCCCAGCGGCAGCGGCTGTGCGACCACCGGCGTGTTTTCTCGGCGGATGGAACGCTGGGAGCAACGGAGGTGCTTTCGTGAAGCAAGTCATCCCCCTGTCGCCCTGGGACCTCACGGTCGCCGCGGGGCTTCTGCTGACCTCGGCCGCGATTTCTGTGGCCTTGCAGTTGGGCATTGGCAAGCGCCTGGTCATCGCCGGCGTGCGTACGGTCGTGCAGCTGCTGTTGATCGGTCTCGTGCTGCAATTTGTCTTTGCGCTCGAGCGTTGGTGGATCGTGGTGGCGGTCTTTTTGTCGATGGTGATCAACGCCGGCATTGCCGCGGTTCAGCGGCTCGACGTGCGCTACCCCGGCATCTGGTCCACCGGCCTCACCGCCGTCAGCATCAGCGCCGTGCTCACCACCTTTGCGGTGACCGAAGCCGTCATCGGTGTCGAACCCTGGTATGCGCCGCGCTACCTCATCCCGCTGCTGGGCATGGTGCTGGGCAACAGCCTCACCGGCATCTCGCTGGCGCTCGACCGCATGATCGGTGACCTGCGCACGCGGCGTCAGGAAATCGAAGCCTGGCTGACGGTGGGCGCCACCTCCTGGGAAGCGGTGCGTCCCATCGTCGCCGATGCCGTGCGCACCGGCATCATCCCCATTCTCAACAGCATGTCGGTCGCGGGCATCGTCGCCTTGCCGGGCATGATGACCGGCCAAATCCTCGCCGGCGCAGCCCCGGTCGATGCCGTCAAATACCAGATCGTCGTCATGTTCATGATCGCGGGTGCATCGAGTCTGGGTGCCGTACTGGCCGCGATGCTGAGCTTCAGGCGCCTGGTCACCCGCCGCCACCAGCTGGCCCTGCATCGAATCCGTAGTGCCTGAGGCAAGGAGCTTTCACAGCGGCGGCCTTCACATCGCCATCCGAGTCGCTACCGTGCCGAGATCAGGATCGGCGCGGGATTCGGTGGGCGGCTGCGGAAATACGGGCGGGGAGGCTTTTGGGGGGATGGGGGGGCTGCTATGCAGCGCGGGAAGGTGTCCTGGAAGCTTTTTCCGGGTTGGTGATCATGGACGGTCCTGCTTCCACTGCGGCTGCTTCGGTGCGGCCGGGGCTTCCGCCGCTGCAGAATCCGCAGTTCCGCTGGCTGCTGGGGAGCAATTTCGCGTTCTTCATGGCGATCCATGGGCAGAGCGTGGTGCGCTCGTGGTTGGCGTTCGAGCTGACCGGCAGTAATTTCGCGCTGGGGCAGATCGCTGCGGCCATCGCGATTCCGATGTTGGTGATCGCCCCCTTCGGTGGCGTGGTGGCCGACCGCATGGAGCGCCGGCGCTTGATCGTGGTCGCTCAAACGGTGGTCCTGCTGAGCGAGCTGGTGCTGGCCACGCTGCTGTTCAGCGACCGGCTGCAGTTTTGGCACCTGCTGTGCGGAACCACGGTGATGGGTATGGCCTTTCCCCTGAGCATGCCCGCCCGTCAGGCCCTCACCGTCAATGTGGTGGGCCGCGAGGCGCTGACTTCCGCCATGGCCATCAGCATGGGCGCGATGAATCTGACGCGCGTGATCGGGCCGCTGGTCTCGGGCGTGATGATCGATGCCATTGGCGTCAAGGGCACCTACGGGATGGGCGCCGGTCTGTATTTCTTCGCGCTGCTGTCGCTGGTCGGCGTGCCCCGCCATCAAGCCGCCCCTCCAGCGGGCGGCCGCGGCAGTGTGCTCTCGGAGATGGCCGAAGGGGTCCGCTATCTGAAGGGCGACCGCGAGCTGCGCGTGCTCTTGCTCTTCGGTCTGCTGCCCATGTTTCTGGCGATGCCCACCCAACAGCTGATGGTGGTCTTCGCCCAGGAGATCTGGAAGGTGGGCTCCACCGGCTTCGGTCTCCTGCAGGGCGTGGCCGGGGTCGGTGGCGTGGCCGGCGCCATTTGGGTGGCCCGCATGGGCGATGGCCCGCGGCTGCGCGTGATGCTCTTCGCCGGCCTGGGCTTTGCGCTGCTGTTGGGTCTGTTTGCGCTCTCGCCGTGGTTTGTCCCGGCACTGCTGCTGGCCTTGCTCGGCTATTCGCTGTCGGCCGTCTACGGCACGCTCAATAGCTCTGCCATTCAGCTGCTGACCCCCGACGAGGTGCGTGGCCGCATCACCTCGTTCATGATGATGAGCATCTCGCTGCCGCTGCTGGGCGCGCTGCCGGTGGGCGCCCTGGCCGACCGCCTGGGCGCACCCATCGCCGTGGCCAGCGCCTGCGGCCTCAGCGCCCTTCTGGTGATCGTCTTCTGGTTCAGCAGCCCGGCCCTGCGCCGCCTCGACCAGGCCCTGCTGGAACGCAGAAGCTGAGCGCGGTCACCGCCGCCCCGGCACGGCCTCAATGCACGCCTTCGCCGCCCACTTCCTGCACCTTGCGATGCCGCACCTCGACGCGGTCGTAGCCGAGCGAACGCACCAGCGTCTCCACGGTGCGCGCGCTGTTCTTTTCCGCCCGCGCGAGCAACCCAGCGTCTAGCGCTGCCTGCTGCAGTAGCCCCTCGGCCCGGCGCCGCGCCTCGCTCTCGAGCACGTCATCCCGCCGCGCCAGGAGGTCGGTGTCGCGGGTGTGCACGTAGGTGCGTTCGCTGTCGAGCCGCGTCGACAGCAGCTGCGCTGGCGGCAGCACGATCGACACCGAGCGCGCTTCCAGGTCGATGGTGATGTCGCCCTCGCCCATGCGCGTCAGGTCCACCCCCGCGGTGACGTCGGCAGCCGCCACCAGCAGGATCGCGTCCTGGGCCTTGACCAGCCCGAAGAGGCGCTGCTGTTCGCGCTGCAGGTCGATGACCCGCTCGACGTGGTAGGAGGCGCTCTGCAGCTGCGCCAGGTCGCGCACCGCCACCACCACCGCGCTCGATGGCGCCAGTCGGTCCTGCACCGGCGGCTCCGCCGGCTCGGGTTCGGGATCACTGTGCGAGAAGGCGAGCAGGTAGCCAAGCCCAGCGCCCACGAGCAGCACGCAGACCGCGCCAATCGCGGTCATGCACCCAAAGGCCAGGGTGCCACCGCCCGCACCGCGCGCCCGCTGCTCTGCAGCCGGCACTTGTTCGATGCCTTCGTTCACCACGACAGTGTAGCGCTTCCTGGGTTTGGAATCTGCGCCGCCGCGCCCGCGCCGGCCGCATCAGGTCCTCAGTCGCGGCGCCTGGGCTGGGTGGCCCGCAGCAGCGCGTTCATTTCGCGAATCACCTTGAGCGCGGCCGGTCGGTGCTCGGCCGGCCATCCGGCCAAGATGGCTGCGATCGCCGAACCTTCGCGCGTGGTGGCGCCGTCGCGCGGCGAAGCCGGCGCAAACAGCTCGCCCATCGTGAGCCCGAGCGCGTCGCAGAGCGAAGCCAGAACCTCCAGTGAAGGCACACGCTCGCCGCGCTCCAATAGCCCGACATAGCTCGCGTTGACCCCCGCTCCCTCGGCCACGTCGGCCTGCGACAGCGACAGCTCGATGCGCCGCGCCCTCAGGCGCTCCAGAGCCCGGCGCGTTACCCTCGACTGAACCGCCATCTGTGCCCAATTGAACTACTGGCCATGAAAGCGAACAACGATCTACCAGTATCGGCATCTTGTGTACTCACAGTACATGTTGATATACTGTTGAACTCGCCGCGAACTTTAGGGAGTCGCGGTGAAGAGGTCGGCTGGGCTTTTGCAGCTGGTGGCTACAGGTCGACCTGTACTCGGAGTTGCGCTGAGGTAGGCGATGGCACGAATCCGACGAAGGCGACCCTCGCGCTGCCGGCCTTGTTCGCGAGATGTTCGCGAGCGCGGCTCTGAAATCGGTAGCCGAAGCTCCGGCGATGCGTGCACTTCAACTCATGGTCATACGCCAGCGGGTATCTTCCACATGTCCGTCGTCGAGCGCGACCTCCGTACAAGCCCTACAAACCACACACGCAACTACGCGGTCTGACGAACAGGGCCCGAGCACTTGGGGAGCAGATGTCATCCAGCATCCTCATCGTAGAGAGCCAAAGGCACGCCGCAAAAAAACTCGCGACGGAGATGGTCCGATTGGGTCATCGCGTCGCAGCCTGCGTGAGCAACGGCAGGGACGCCTGTCAGATGCTGCAGGAGTCGCACGGCAGCATCGAGCTGTGTCTGGTGTCGAGTTCCCTACATGGGTCGGTCAGCAGCTTGGAGCTGTTGAGGACGATTTCGCAGCAGTATGGAATCCCGCTGGTGCTGCTGCTTGGCTACGCCGAAGCCAAGGGTCTGGGTGAGGATGAGTGCGCCGATCTCAAGCTCGCCGGCTGCCTGCAGCGCCCGATCGACCCTCGCGCCTTGCGCATCACGCTGTACAATGCGCTACGGGCCGAAAAGCTCGAGCCGCGCCCGCGAGCGGCCGACTTCGGCCCCGAGCAAGTCGAGGCCCGAGCGCAAGCGGTTGGCGCCGCAGCCGGCGAGGGAGCCACCACGGGCCCGGGTGGTGACGCTGCCGACTGCGTTTCGGTCACCGAGCGATACGCATCGCTCGGGCGCGTGGCAGGTGCCGTGGCCCACGACCTCAAGTCCCTTTTGCAGGCTGTCAAAAGTGGCAGTTCGGCGCTGCTCGATTCGCGCGCCGAGGGTGACTGTCGGCGGCTTTTGGTCGAGGTCCAACATGCCGCGGCCCGCGCTTCTGTGCTCGTTCACGGGCTGCTGGCTTCCCAGCCTCGCGCGGCACGGGGCGATCGGGGCATCGCCGTCGATGAGGTTCTGGACGCCATGCGGTTCGAACTCGAACGCGCATTGGGCGAGGGCACTCAAATGTCGATGCAACTCGACGCCGCGGAGTGTCCGGTTCGAATCGATCCCATCAGCCTCGAGCAGCTGATACGGAATCTGATCGCAAACGCGCGTGATGCGATGCCGGGCGGGGGTCACGTCACGGTTCGCACGCGCGTCGTCGAGCGCCCGTCGCCGAGCGCGGGTGCTTCCTGCTGGATGGAACTCGTGGTCGAAGACACCGGCACAGGCATGCCCGGCGAGCTGCGCCAGCGCATTTTTGAGCCATTTTTCACCACCAAGGGAAGTCGCGGCACGGGCCTGGGCCTCACCACCGTGTACAATACCGTGCGCCAATGCAGCGGTACGGTCGACGTCGAAAGTACACCGGGGGAGGGCACGACGTTCCGGATCGTGCTGCCCGGGGAAGGAGCCACCAGCTCGCTCGTGCCTTTGCTGCCCCAGTCGGTGCAACCGACGAACCGCACGCGCCGACGGGCATTGGTGCTGGTGATCGATGATGAACCGTTGGTTCGTGAGATGGCCGCTCGCGTGGTCGAGGATCTGGGCCATGAGGTGCTGGTCGCCGCGGGCGGCGAGCAGGCGCTTGTTCTCGTCGAGAGCAGAGGCGCGGCGATCGATCTGGTGTTGACCGACATCGTGATGAGCGGGCTCAACGGCTTCGAGGTGGTGGAGCAATGCTTCGAGCGTTTTCCGCAGGCTCGCGCGTTGTTCATGACGGGTTACACCGAGGGTTTCGTACGCGAAGCCTACGGCAGTAGCCTGGAGCGGTTTGCCAGGCGATTGGACTTGCTCGAGAAGCCCTTCGATGTGCCTTCTTTGGTGAACAAGCTCGACGCGCTGATCGAGGCGTGAGTACGCTCTGGAGCGTTCGCCGTTGCTACTCGTTGAGGAGCACGGTCGACTCATGCATCCAGCCCTCCGAGCCGTCCTGGACCTTGACCTTGTACCACTCGCCCATGGTCTCGATGACCTCGACCTTGGCCTTGCGCGGAACCTTCATCTTGCGCTTGCTGCGGCGCTCGGGACCTTCGCGCAGCGCGGCGTTGCGACTGGAAACGGTGGCGATCTTCTTCTTGGGCGCCGGCGGCGCGGCCGGCGCGGGTTCTGCTTTTTTCGGTGGCTCCAGCGACGCCCCCTGCAACGCCACCGCAGCCAGGGGCTTGACGGTGCCGTCGAGCAACATCGCTACCACGTTGTCGAGGGTGTGAGACTCGGCCTGGAAGTCGACGTAGTCGAAATTTTGCCCCTGCAGCTCACAGTCATCGTCGAGTTCGGCTTCCCAGGTATCCTGGATCACGTCGCTCGAGCGCGAGCGGGCGTTGCCGATCCACAAGACGGTGCCATCGCGGGCATCGAGCAGCTTGGCCTCCATCGAAACCTCGTAGTGGGGCAAGCGGTAGAGGCAGGCCTCGGTGTCCTTGTCGAAGTGCAGGCCGTCGTCGTCGGTCACCACGTTGTCTTCGTCGACCTCGCGGCTCTGTCCTTCGCCGAGAGCGTAGTAGCGCGCCCGGCCGTCGACCTTGATCGACTGCAGCGAAAGCACGGCGTCGGCCTTGGTCTCCTTGCCCAGCAGCATGGCTTTCTCGGTGCCGGTGAACTTGCCAGCGCCCTTGCCCTTGGCCGCGCGCGCCACCACTTCCGACGAGATCACCTCGAAGCCGGAGGCCAGCAGCGACTTTTCGACCTTGCCCATGTAGTAGTCGATCTTGCTGTCGCGGGCGTTGGGCGTTTCGACGTTTTCAATGGCGACGGGTTTGTCGGGTGGCAGCAGCAGCACGCGGTGGTAGGCGTGGTCGCCGAGTTTCGCCGTCGGGGTGAGTTCGGAGGGCGGCGGCTTTTCCGGTGCGACCTGGAGCGTCAACGCCGAGCCGCAGCCGCACGCGAAGCCAATGCAGAAGCCTGCCGAACTCAGCCACCCAGCCCAGCGTGCGTAGTTCGCAACTGGCGACGACGATTTCTTCCCCATCAAGCCCATCGTGAGTCCTTATCAAGCTCAGGGCGAAACCACGCCCGGGTTCGAGTCGCGAGTGTAGACGCGTGTCCGAGAAACTGACAAGCGCGCCGCCGGGGGCCTCGAGGGAGGCTCCCGAGCTTCGGATGGGCCCGAGGGGCGGCACAGGCCCAAGCGTCGCGCGTCAACTCGCCGGGCGGTCGGCGATGCGCTTGATCGCGTCCATCAGCTCGAGCGGCACCGGAAAGAGCGTGGTGGAGTTGTTGGAAGCGGCCACCTCCACCAGCGTCTGCAGGTAGCGCAGCTGCAGCGATCCCGGCTGTGAGGCGAGCACACCGGCGGCCTCGGCCAGCTTGGCCGAAGCCTGGAACTCACCCTCGGCGGCGATCACCTTGGCGCGCCGCTCGCGCTCGGCCTCGGCCTGGCGCGCCATGATGCGCTTCATCTCCTCGGGCAGCTCCACGTGCTTGACCTCGACGCTCGAGACCTTGATGCCCCAGGGGTCGGTCTGTTGGTCGATAAGTTCCTGGAGGTTGTCGTTGATCTTGTCGCGCTGGGCCAAAAGCTCGTCCAGTTCGACCGAGCCGAGCACCGAGCGCAGCGTGGTCTGGGCCAGCTGGCTGGTGGCGTAGAGGTAGTCGTGGACCTGCAGCACGGCCTTGTCCGGGTGCACCACGCGGAAGTAGATGACCGCGTTGACGCTGGCCGAGACGTTGTCCTTGGTGATCACGTCCTGGGGCGGCACGTCGGAGACGATGGTGCGCAGGTCGACCTTTGCCATGCGGAAGAAGGGCGGAAAAACCAGGCGCAGACCCGGCTGCTTGACGCCGGTGTAACGCCCGAAGAAAAACATCACGCCGCGCTCGTACTCGGCAACGATGCGCAGCGAGCTGGCCAAGTAAAAGAGCAGCGCTCCGAGCGCCAGTGCACCACCGACCGGAAGTCCAAGGGTCATGTTTCCGCTTCCTTTTCCAGCTTCCGCTGCGAGTCCCCCGGATTGCGCGAGCGCGCTTGCCGGGTGTCGGCTGTCCTCACCTGGAGGGTGAGGCCGTCCACGGCGACCACCTCGATCGCCGCGCCCCGATCCATAGGCACATCGCTGACCGCCCGCCATCGCTCGCCGTGGATGAAGACCTGACCGCCCTCGGGGCCCAGGGCCGAAAGCGCCTTGCCGCACTCGCCGACCAGGCCCTCGGAGCCCCCGGCGGCCCGTCGCCCGCGCAGCCTGGCGGCGGTCAGCGCCAACAGCAGCGATCCCAGGCTCAGCAGCGCCGCCAGCGGCAAGACCGAGCCCCAGCTCAGGCGCACGTCGGCGTCGGCGAAGAAGCGCGGATCGCTTTGGTCGATGAGCAGCGCCGAGCCCAGCAGCAAACAACCGAGCGCCGCAGCGGTCAGCAGTCCATAGCTGCTGATGTACATCTCGGCGACCATCAGCGCCGCGGCGATCACCAACAGCGCGATGCCGCCCAGGTTCACCGGCAAGAGGTTGAGGCCGATGGCACCCAATAGCAGGCACAGGGCCCCCAGCGCCCCCGGGATCGCCAGCCCCGGATTCTGCAGCTCCACCACGATGCCCAGCAGCCCCAGCATCAGCAGGGCGTAGGCCAGGTTGGGGTTGCCGAGGACCTCGAGCGCGCGCTGCTGAAGCGTGGGTTCGAAGTCGATGAGGCGCGCGCCGCTGAGCGACAGCGCTTGCGGTCCACCCTCGAGGTGCACGGAAAAGCCCTCCAGGGCATCCAGAAGGGTCGCCTCGTCGCTGGCGATGCGATCGATGATGCCAAGCTCGAGCGCCTCGCGGGCGGTGGCCGACTTGGACTCGCGCACGGCGGCCTCTGCCCACTCCAGGTTGCGCCCACGCTCTTCGGCGATCGAGCGGGCGAAGGCCGCGGTGTCGTTTTCGACCTTTTCGGCCATGTGCTCGCCGCCGGCCTTCTCCGGATCCTGACCCGTGCCCACCACGGGATGGGCCGCGCCGATGTTGGTGCCCGGGGCCATGGCCGCCACGTGGGCCGCCAGCGTGATGAAGACGCCGGCCGAGCCAGCGCGGGCGCCGCGAGGAGCGACGTAGGCGATCACCGCCACCTGTGCCCCCAAGAAGGCACGCACAATGCGGCGCGTTTCCTCGAGCATGCCACCGGGGGTGTCGATCACGACCAACAAGGCCACGCAGCGACGGCGCTCGCTCTCGGCGACCGCGTCCTGCAGGTAGCTGGCAGTGCCGGCGTTGACGATGCCGTCGAGTTCGGCGCGCAGCACGCAGGCGCCGCCGCCCTGGGACGCGACAGGGGCTGGCCCCATGGGCAGCACCCATGGCAGCAGGGCCAGGGCCGCGCCGATCCAGGGGATCGCGCGTCGCAACGGCAGCCGACGGGCCGCTCGGGTGTTCATGGGCCCAAGTGTCGCGGCAAAGCGGCGGGCGGGCAAACCGAGCGCCGTCGCCGCCTTACCTCAGCCCTCGGTCGAACTCGGCAGCTCTCCGCGGTAGCCCTCCATGAAGGCGCGGGTGAACTCGCCGGCGGCCAGGCGCGCACGCTCGCCCACCTTGGCCAGCAGTGCCGGCTGCTTGCGGCTCATCACCTCGAGGGCGAAGGCGCCCACGAAGACCCCAGCGATTACGCCCAACATCAGCTTCGTCGTCATCTCCAAACCTCGCTCGTCGTGGCAACCATGGTCCGGGCGCCCGGTGACAGCCGTCCCGGGCGCGCGTTCGTCGTTCGGGGCGGCATCAGGACTCGCCCTCGGAAGTGCTTGCTTCAGCCTTGGCTTCGGCGGCCTCTCCCGGCGCTCCGGCTTCGGTCTTGGCTTCGGTCTTGGCGGCCTGTTCGGGGGTCGCCGTCGCCCGCTTCTCGCCGGCCAGCTCCGGCGCCGGTCCGAAGTGCAGGTCGTGCAGCTGCTGCACCACGTTCCAGAAGCGCCGATCGTCCTCCAGGGCCGCGTAGGCCTGGGCCGAGTGCTGGCGCACCAGCTCCGCCAGCTCGTTGAGCAGCTCGTAGACCTGGGCGTCACCGGCGGTCAGTCCCCGGCGCAGGCCCAGCCGCGAAAGCACCATCGACAGCGATCCGCCCAGGACGCCCGCCCATTCGGTGGCCACGCGCGAGGCACGCCCCAAGGAGCGACCGACGCTGGCGGCCAGCAGTGCCTCCTGGGCCGAGCCGCTGGCGGCTGCCGGGGCCCGTTCGGGGATCGGGACCTCGTCGGCTGTGGCTTCAGTCATCGCGACTGCCTCCCATCACGCCCGCTCGCGGTGAAGTATCGGGGGGGGGGTACTATGTCGGGGCGAGGCGGCGGAGAACCAGCGTCCCTGTGGGCTTGCAGTCGCGCTGCAAAGTGGGGGCTCGCAGTCGAGCTGCAAAGAAAGGCGGTCCGGGTCGCGTTCATCTCTACATCCGATCGCTTACGGAGCCCGCGGTCAGCCCGGCCAGAGTGACGGGACCATCGAACGAGCAAGATCGATTAAGCCTCGAGAAATTCAAAAATGCAATTGAAAATCGTTTTCATCTTCATTAAGCTCGGTCTTGTCCTGCCCGGCCTGTGCACTGCGCCCAGGCCCTTTGAGGTGGGGAGAAGGTTGCCATGGCCAACGTTGGAAACTCGATGATCAGCATCAAGCTGCGCGGAGCGGACGCGCTGGCGGCCCTGCAGGGCAAGGGCGGCCTGATGGCTGCCAACCCCGGGCTTCCGGGTATGCTCGGCGCGGCCCCCGGCGGAGCGCCGATGGTCCAGATGCTCCCCATGCAGGGAGGTCACCAGCTGGTTCAGCTACCGGGCGGGCAGCTCGGGGCCGTGCACGTGGCGCCGCTGCAGGGCGGCGCGCCGGTGACGGTATTCAAGGCGCCGCTCGGCCAGGCGGCCATCGGTGGCTGGGTGCCCGCCGTGCAGACCGCCCAGACTCAGGCGATGCCGGCGGTGACGGTAGCCCAGGGCGGCGTGATGCGGGGCGTGGAGATCGAAGGCGGACGCGCGGCCGTCGGCAAGGGTGCGGTCATGCGCGGCGTGGAGATCGAGGGCGGTCGTCGGGCCGCCATGGGCAAGGGCGCGGTGATGCGCGGCGCCGAAAACGAGGGCGGTCGCGCCATGGCCGCCAAGGCCGGCGGCAAGGGCGCGGTGATGCGCGGCGCCGAAAACGAGGGCGGTCGCGCCATGGCCGCCAAGGCCGGTGGCAAGGGCGCGGCGATGCGCGGCGCTGAAAACGAGGGCGGTCGCGCCATGGCCGCCAAGGCCGGTGGCAAGGGCGCGGCGATGCGCGGCGCTGAAAACGAGGGCGGTCGCGCCATGGCCGCCAAGGCCGGCAAGGCCGCCAAGGCCGGCGGCAAGGGCGCGGCGGTAACCCAGGCGGCGCCGGCAGTCCAGGCGGCGCCAGCGGTCCAGAACGCGGTGGCCACCACCCCCGCCGCCTGTCCCCCGGGCGCAGCGGCCAAGACCGTCGCAGGTGCGGCACCGTCGACTGCGGGCACGCCACTGGCGGCTCCGGCCAAGGCCACCGCGACCACCGCGACCACCGCGACCACTGCGACCACCGCGACCACTGCGACCACCGCGACCACCGCGGCTCCGGCCAAGGTGGCCACCGCCGCCAGCAAGGTCGCCGGCGCGGCGGCGGCGGCGCCGAGTGCCACCGTGGCAGCAGCCCCGAGTGCTGCTGCGGCCGCGGTGCCCGCGAAGGTGGCGGCCACCACCGCGGCTACTACCGTGGCCACCAAGAGCGCGGTGGCCGGTGCGGCCACTGCCGGCACCATCTGGAGCGGCACCGGGCTCAGCCTGGGCCTGGGTCTGGGCCTGGGCGCCCTGGGGCCGGCCCTGCTGGTCGGGGCCTTGGGCCTGGCCGCCGCTGGAATCTACATGTTCCGGGCCGGCGGTGACGATGCGGTCTACGACGAGGTCTGAGCGGCCCCGACACGGCTGTGTCCGAAGCGCGCAGCCCCCTGCCAATCGCGGCAGGGGGCTTTCGCGTTTTGTGGCCGCAAACACGCGTCGATCGGCCGAATCGACCCCTGCGGTGGTGAGATTCACCTTTGCGCCGGCTGAATTCGGCTGCTGGAGGTGAAAAAGTCCGCAAAAGCCGCGTGGCACGGCCCTTGCGATGGTCTCCACCGAGCCCGGAATCGACGCGCCGGGTTCTGGAGGCAACCATGTTCGACACGTTCACCCAAACCCACCGCCGACGCGGCGCCCGCGGCGCGTTGTCGCTGTCCTTGTTGATCGGGCTGGCCCATGGCTGCACGTCTGAAAAGGACCCGGCACCCCCTGCGACCATCGGCGCTGGCGGCGAGGCCAGCGCCGCTCCCACGACTGCCACCGGCGAGCCGGCGGAACTCTCGGTGGTGCATGTCGGCTCCGAAGTGCCCGCCGACGCCCCCAACGTCAGCACCCAGGACGCGGTCTCCGAAAGCCCCGCCGTCGAGGAAGGCCCGGTCGTCACCCCGCCCCCATCGGGCATGGAGCTGGACGCCTGCGATGACCCCACCCACGTCAATACCGGGCTCAAGGTCTATCCCTCGCGCCACTTCCGCTTCCACTACCTGCCCACGTCGGCGGCGGCCCAGGACATGGCCACATTGGTCGCTGCGCGCGAGTCGGCCTACGCCGTGATCCACTCCGCCCTGGGACTGGAAGCCGAGCCCAGCATCGACGTGTTCCTGTTGCCCAGCCGCGCAGCTGCCGAAGCCCGTGGCATGGAGGCAGGCGGGCTCGACCTGACCCAGCGCCGCTACTACACGGTCTACGACGGCCACCAGCGCAGCGCCGAGAGCTATCGCTTCGGCCGCTACATCGCCGAAATCCTGGCCGATGCGGCCGCGGCCGAAGGCCATGGTGGCGAAGGTCGCGCGCTGCCCCTGCTCAGGGTCGGACTCGGCGAATACTTCGACCAGTCGCTGCGCGATCTGCACCGCGCCTATGCCGAGCGTCTGGTGCTCGGAGCCGAGGGCGAGCCCAGCATGGAGACGCTGTCGGACAGCGACGTCGCAGCCGAGGATCGGGCGCGCGCCGGTTCGCTGATGCAGGAGCTGGTGGAGGCCATCGGTCTGCCGGGCGTGGCCGCCATGCTCGGCGCCACCGCGGTGCACGATCTCATCGGCGACGACTGCTTGCAGCACGACAGCTTGGGCTGCGTGGGTGACGCCAGGGAACTCCGCAAGCTGCTCGACTATGGCTTGGTCAGCGCTTCCACCGAGCGTTGGGTCCAGATCGAGCGCGACTGGCAGGGCGCGGTCGAGCCGCTGCTCGAGGATTCGGTTGACGAGGTCGACCTGAGCGACTGGATCGCCATCGCCCGTGTCATCGAGGCCTCCACCGAGGCCATCAACCTCGGCGATACCCTGGCCTACCGCCAGACCATGGACGGCTACTACTGCGACCTGCAGGACGAGGACGCCCGCATGGTCACCGCCGGCCGGGCCGTCGACACCGCGGAGGTGATGGAAACGGAAGTGCACTCGATTCTCTCCACCGGTGTCGTCTCCTATCCGGCGGCCCGCGCCAGCACCGAGCGCGTGCTGGCCGATGGCAGCGTCGAGCAGGTCGTCTATGAGCTCGAGCACTTTCCTGTCGGTTGGCGCATCACCTGGGCATCCGACTGGCGCTGAGTTACCACGCTTCCACCCGTCGCGTCGTGCGTCCCGTGGCTTCGGTCACGGGGCGCTTTTTTTTGCGAGTGCTTTCACCGGCCACGGCCAGCCGATATCGTGACGCCATGGAAGCCTATGTCGATTGCGACGCCACCGAGCTGGCCGCACGGGTGCAAAAGGGGGAGCTGAGTCCGCTGGAGCTCGTCGAGCAGGCGATCGCGGCCATCGAAAAGGTCAACCCCGCGCTCAACGCCGTGGTGCATCGCCTCTACGACGACGCCCGCGAGCGCTGCCGACGCGAGCTGCCCCAGGGACCCTTTCGGGGCGTGCCGATGGTGGTCAAGGACTTCGACGGCTTCGTCGCCGGGGCGCCTTTCACCGCCAGTTGTCGCTTCCTGGACGGCTGGGTGCCCGACCACGACTCCGAAGCCATCGCGCGCCTGCGCAGGGCGGGCTTTGTCTTCGTGGCCAAGACCAACTGCCCCGAGCTGGCGATCATGGGCACCACCGAGCCGGCCTGGCGGGGGCCCACGCGCAACCCCTGGAATACCGCCCACTCCAGCGGAGGATCGTCCGGCGGTTCGGGGGCGCTGGTGGCGGCGCGGGCTGTGCCGCTGGGTCATGGTGGCGACGGCGGCGGCTCCCTGCGCATCCCGGGCTCGCACTGTGGGTTGATCGGCTTCAAGGCCACGCGCGGGCGCGTGCCCTTGGGGCCCGATCAGGGCGAGGGTTGGGGCGGCTACGTGCAGTGGGGTGGCTTGACGCGCAGCGTGCGCGACGCGGCGGCGCTGCTCGACGTGATGGCCGGCCCGATGCCGGGCGATCCCTATGCGGCTGCGCCCTTGCCCGGGCCCCTGGCCGACGAGGTGGGACGCGATCCGGGCAAGCTGCGCATCGCATTCCACCGCGGCGCGCTCTTCGGCCGCGGCATCCATCCGGACAACGCCGCCGGAGTGGACAAGGTCGCCGCCGAGCTCGCAAGCCTCGGTCATCACGTGGAGGAGGCCTGCCCCGACTTCGATCGGGTGGAGCTCGCGACCGCCTATTTGACGCAGGTGGCGGTGGGCATCGCCGCCGAGATCGCCGACATGGAGCGCTGGCGTGGACGCGAGGCGCGGCCCCAGGACTTCGAGCCCGCGACATTCTTTCTCAAGCAAATCGGTAGCGCCGTCTCCGCCCTCGAGCTGCAACAGGCGCGCGATGCGGTGCAGGTCGCTGGCCGCGCCTGCGCGGCGTTTCACGAGCGCTTCGACGTCTTCCTGTGCGCCACCACGGCCTATCCGCCGGTGCGCATTGGCGAGCTCGCCCTGGGCGCCGCCCAGAAGGCGGGCCTGGGCCTCTTGCGCGCGCTGCCGGCCAAGGCCGTCCTGCGCAAGGCGCTGTCGGTCTTCGCCGCCGAGTCCCTCGACAAGACTCCAAACACCCAGTTATTCAACCAAACCGGTCAACCCGCGATCAGCTTGCCCCTGCATCAGAGCCGCGACGGCTTGCCCCTGGGGATGCAGCTGGTGGCGCCCATGGGACGCGAGGACCTGCTCGTGCGCCTTTCGGCGCAGCTCGAGACGGCGCTGCCGTGGGCGGCGCGGCGCCCGGCGGTGGTGGCCGGTGCCCGATGACAGCGAAGCGTGATGGTGTCAGACGCCGGGTTGGTGACGCCATCGGAGGCGCCATCGATGCGGCGGTGGATGGGGTTGGCGCCGCCGGTGAGCTTTTGGTCGATGTCTTGCGGCCGTCGAAGTTGTCGACCGCCTCGGTGCGCGGCAAGCAGGTGGCCCCGGGCTCGGCGGCAGGTGTCGAACACGCCGAAGGCGCGCAGACGCCGCCGCCCGAAGGCGCGGTGCGCTTCGTCGTCTGCGACTACAGCCCCGAGCGCCTCGAGCGGCACGAACCATCCCTGGACCAACTGCTCGCCGAGTCCCAGCCGCAGTGGGCGAAGGTGCGTTGGATCCGCGTCGAGGGGCTGCATTCCTACGTGATCAACGGGCTGCGCGAGCACTTCAACTTCAGCAGCCTGGCGGCCGAGGATGCGCTGCACAAACCCCAGCGGCCGCGCGCCGAGGCCTATGACGATCACCTTTTCATCGTCGGTCAGCTGTGGGAGGCGGGAGAGTCTGACGCAGGGCTTCAGCAGATCAGTCTCTTTCTTTTCGACGGTCTCTTGCTCTCGTTTCAGGAGCAGCGAACGGGCATCTGGGATCCGATCGAAAAGCGTCTGCAACAGTCGAGCTCGAACCTGCGCGGCGCCGACGCCAGCTACCTGGCCTACGCCCTGCTCGACACCATCGTCGACCACGATTTTCCAAACCTGGAGGCCTACGCCGAGCAGCTCGATCAGCTCGAAGACGTGGTTCTCAAGGGCCGAGGGCTTGACGTGCTGCAGCAGATCCACGCGGTCAAGCACGGGCTGGCCGTGCGCCGTCGCATGTTGTGGCCGACGCGCGAGCTGGTGGTCGACCTGCGCCGCGACGATCAGGTCCTGATCTCGGCCGAGACCCGCGCCTACCTCGCCGATGTCCACGACCACTGCACCCAGCTCATCGACTTCGTCGAGACCCTGCGCGATCTGGCTTCGAGCTTGACCGATCTCCATCTCTCGATGATGAGCAATCGCACCAACGAGGCGATGCAGGTGCTGACCGTCATCGCGACGATCTTCATTCCGATCACCTTTCTGGCGGGCGTCTACGGCATGAACTTCAAGTACATCCCCGAGATGGAATGGCGCTACAGTTATGCGGCCTTCTGGGCTCTGTGTGCGACGATCACCGGGGGGCTACTGTGGTACTTCCGGCGCCATGGTTGGTTTGGGCGCTGAGCCAGGACTACAGCTCCACGCGCAGACCCACCTTCGCGTCGATCACCTCCGCCGACGTCCGTTCCTTCAGCAGCTCGCCGAGGATTGTGCGCGGCTTGGGCTCGCCGTGCACCATGGCGATGCGCCGGAGGTTTCCCACGCGCGCAGTGCGTTTTGCAAAGTCCACCAGATCGCGCTGATCGGCATGGGCTGACAGTCCGTTGATGACGTGGATCTGGGCGTTGACGTCGCGCGGCACGCCCAGGACTTTGACTTCCCTGCGCCGCTCCACCAGCCGTCGGCCCAGGGTGTGTTGGGCCATGAAGCCCACGATCACGACGCTGTTTTTGGGTTCGCCCAGGGCGCGCACGAAGTGGTGGACGATGCGTCCAGCTTCGCACATGCCCGAGCCGGCGATGATGATGCAGCTTTCACCGCTGCGCTGCAGCTCCTTCGAATCTTCGACTTCGGAGACGTACTGCAGGCCAGGCGGCGAGAACGGATCGTCGCGTCCCAGGATTCGATCGCGGACATCGTGGGCGAGTCCCTCCGGGTGCAGCTTGTAGATCTCGGTGATGGCGATGGCCAGGGGGCTGTCGATGTAGATCGGCACCCGCGGCAGTGCGCCGCGTTCGTGCAGGCGCTCGAGGGAGAAGAGCACTTCCTGGGCGCGTTCGAGGGCGAAGGTCGGGATGTAGACGCGGCCGCCGCGGTCGATGGTGGTCCGCACGATGGAGCCCAGCTGGTCGTCCATCTCGCTGATCTCGGGGTGCAAGCGATCGCCGTAGGTGCTCTCGGTGATCAAGAAATCCACGTCCTTCACGATCTCGGGATCGCTGAGCAGGGGCAGCTCTTCGCGGCCGAGGTCGCCGGTGAAGAGCAGGCGCAGGGAGCGGCCCTGCTCGCGCAGGTCGAGCTGCACCAGGGCCGAGCCCAGCACATGGCCGGAGTTGTGGAAGGTGAGCTCGACGCCCGGCGCCAGCGGCATCTTGCGATGCAGGGGAACCGAGATCATGCGGTCCATGGCGGCGCTGGCGTCCTCGACGGTGTAGAGAGGGGCGATGCGCTCGGCGATGCCGTCGCGGGCGTTGCGTCGGTTCAGATAGCGGGCGTCCTGCTCGGCGATCATGGCCGCGTCCCGCAGCATCACGCTGCACAGGTCGCGGGTCGGCGGCGTGCAGTAGACGTTGCCGCGGAAGCCGCGCTTGACCAGGGTGGGGATGTTGCCGCTGTGGTCCAGGTGGGCGTGGCTGAGCACCAGGCAATCGGCACGGGCCGCCCAGTCGGGCAGCTCGCGGTTGAGGCGATTGGCCTCGGCGCGGTGGCCCTGGTAGAGCCCGCAGTCGAGCAAAATGTCGCGGCCGCCCACCTGCAGTCGGTGCAGCGAGCCGGTGACCTGGTCGGCGGCGCCCTGAAATTGGATGTGCATGAGGCCAGCGCGTGTACGCCCGGGGACATCGCAGGTGGCCCGGAACCGCAGGGGAGACTCGTCGCTGCCCGATAGATAGGCGCAGGCGCCGTCGGTGGCAAGCCCGGGGCAGGGGCAAGCCGAGCGTGCACGAATTCGCTACCACGGCGGGTAGCGCCCGCTAGACTCAGCACCGCTCGCGCAAACCAGGACTGGATCTCGCCATGGCTGTCGCGCTCCTTGTCATCGCTGTCGCGACCTCCTGCGTGCTGGTGTCCATCGGCGTTGTGGCGGCATCGGGCGGGCGGCATCGGGCGGAATAGGCGGATGCAAGACGCCATCGTGAAGGTGCCCGCTGCCGGCTCAGCTCGGGGTCATGGCTTCGGGACCGCGCCGGTCTTTCTGGCGGCGATCAGCACGATCCTCGGCGCGATTCTCTTCCTGCGCTTTGGTTATGCGGTCGGCCATCTCGGGCTCGCCGGCGCCCTGCTCGTGGTCCTGCTCGGGCACATGGTCACCATCCCCACGGCGCTGGCCCTGGCCGAGATCGCCACCAACCGTCGGGTCGAGGGCGGCGGCGAATACTACATCGTCTCGCGTTCCTTCGGCACCACCATCGGCAGCGTGGTCGGGATTTCGCTCTACGCTTCCCAGGCGGTCTCGGTGGCTTTCTATATGATCGCCTTCGCCGAAGCCTTTCGTCCGCTGGCGCCGCTGTTCGAGCGCCTGACGGGCTTGCTCTTCGACCCGCGCATGGTGTCATTGCCCGGGGCTCTGGTGCTGGTGGTGCTGATCCTGGTGCGGGGCGCCGCCATCGGCGTGGGCGCGCTCTACGTCGTTGTCACACTGCTGGCCGCCGCGCTCTTGCTCTTTTTCATGGGCGCCCCGCTGCCGGGCTTCGATCCCGAGGCGGTCGCGCTGACGGCGCACGTGGCCTCGGCCGATCCCTTCATCACCGTCTTCGCCATCGTATTTCCGGCCTTCACCGGCATGACGGCGGGCGTGGGGCTGTCGGGCGACCTGGCCGATCCCCGTCGCTCCATACCGCGTGGCACGCTCGGGGCCACGCTGGTCGGCTGCGCGGTCTACATCGCGGTGGTCGTCAAGCTCGCCTACTCGGCGCCGCTCGAGGCGCTCGCAGGGCGGCCGCTGGTCATGGCCGAGGTCGCGCTGTGGGGGCCGATCGTTCCCATCGGCCTGGCCTGCGCCACGCTCAGCTCGGCCATTGGTTCGGTGCTGGTGGCGCCGCGCACACTGCAGGCCCTGGGACGCGACGCAGCGTTGCCGGGGCGGCCGCTGAGCCGATGGCTCGGGCGCGGCCACGGCGAGGTCAACGAGCCGCGCAACGCCACCCTCGTCACCGCCGTGGTGGCGCTCACGGTGGTCTGGCTCGGTAGCGTCGATCTGGTGGCGCGCCTCATCTCCATGTTCTTCATGATCACCTACGGCTCCATCTGCGCGATTAGCTTTCTGGAGCACTTCGCGGCGCGGCCCAGCTATCGCCCCAGCTTTCGCTCGCGCTGGTACGTGAGCCTCTTTGGCGCGCTGACCTGTCTGTTGGTCATGTTCCAGATGGATCCGTTTTTCGCGCTGCTGGCGCTTTTCACCATGGGGCTGCTGTACTGGTCGCTTTCGACCCGCAGCCGGCGTGAGGGCAAGGGCAGCGACCTGGGGGCGATCTTCGAAGGCGCCATGACGCAGCTGGCGCGCGACCTGCACGTGCGTCTGCAGCGGCGGCGCGAGCTGCGACGCCGCGGCGAGTGGCGGCCGAGCATCATCTGCGTCAGCAGCCACACCTTCGAGCGCGCCGCGCCGATCGAGCTATTGAGCTGGCTGTGTCTGCGCCAGGGTTTTGGAACCTACCTGCATCACGTGCAGGGCACGCTGAACGCAGAGACCTTTCAGGAGAGCCAAAGGGCGCGCCATCGGCTGCTGGAGCAGGTCAGCAGCCGCGCCAGCGGACTCTACGTCGACACCGTGGTCAGCCCGTCGATGACCTCGGCGGTGGCCCAGGCCCTGCAGGTGCCGGGCATCTCGGGCCTGCCCAACAACGCCGCGCTCTTCGACATCTCGGTGCACGATACCTCGACGAGCGCCGAGGAAGTGGCCCGCCTTGCGACCTTCGCCGCGCACGCCGAGATGGCGGTGCTGATGCTGCGCCACGGCGATGCCCACTTCGGCGACCACAACGCCATCCACGTCTGGCTCACCTGGGACGACGCCAAGAACGCCGACTTGATGATCCTGCTGGCCTACATCATCCTCGGCCACCCGGACTGGACCCATGCCGAGTTGCGGGTCTTCGCGGCGTTGCCCAGTGAGCAGGTCGCCGACGAGCGCGAGGAATTCGGCAAGCGCATGGCCGAGGGACGCATACCCGTGGCGAGCAAGAACATCCGCTTTCTGGCGGCCGACGACTCGGCGGCGTTTAGGGCCAGCGTCAGCGAGCGCTCGCGCGACGCCGACCTGGTGATCCTGGGTTTCAGTCTCTCCGATCTGGCCGAGCGCGGCGCCGAGCTCTTCAGCGACCATCCCGAACTCACCGACGTCCTGTTTGTCTGCGCCCCACGCCGCATTTCGATCACTTGAGCCCACGCCATGCAGCAACTACTCGAAGAACTCGGGCAAGCATCCATCGCATTTGCAGGGGCCGGCGTCGCGCTGCTGCTCGCGATCCTGGTTTCGCGCGGACTGCGCCGCCTGATCCGTCGTTTGGCCTCCCACGGCCATCTGAGCCCGATCATGGAGCAGCGCCTGCAGAGCGGTCGGCGCTGGGCCGTCTTCGTGCTGGCGGGGCTGACGCTGCTTCAAGCGACCGGCCTCTTCGACAACGCCTGGGCGCTTCTTTCGGCGGTGCTCGCCACCGTCGCCATCGGCTTCTTCGCCGTCTGGAGCCTCCTGAGCAACGCCACCTCGGCCCTGCTGATCCTGATGTTTCGCCCCTTTCGGCTGGGAGACACGGTGGAGTTGGTGGAGCCGACCAATCGCACCGTTCTCGGCGGCGTCGTGCTCGACATCAACCTGATGTACACGACCCTGGAGGAGACCGATGCCGAGACGGGTGCGATCGCCCGGCTGCAGGTTCCCAATAACCTCTTCTTCCAGAAGCTGATGCGCACGCGGATGGCCGCGCCAGTGCCAGTCGCCGAGCCCTTCTTCCGCGAAGGTCAGGACGAAATCCGCGGCGAGGAAGCCCCGTGATGACTGCTCGCCCCGCGACTACTTGGCGGCGGCCTTGCGCCGGCGTTTGCGCGGAGCCGGGGCGAATTGCTTGAGGTTGAGGGTATTGCCGAAGCACAAGAGCACGTCTCCGGCGAGCATCTCGCGGCGTCCCAGGGGGTTTGGGATCGTGAGGTCGCCGCGCTGGATCGTCAGCACCAGCGCGTCGTGGTCGCGGATCCCGCTCTCCTTGATGGTCTTTCCCGCCAAAGGTGAATTTTGGTCAACCGGGATCTCGATCACGCCATAGCCGCTGCGCAGGGTGAGCCGCTGGCGCAGGTCGATCTCGGGAAAGATGACCTCATCTTCGATCAGCTCGATGATGCTGCCGGCCACATCGATGCCGGTCGAGGTCTCGATGCCCTCCAGACCCGGCGAGGAGTTGACCTCCATGATCATGGGCCCCTTGTTGCCCTCGAGCATATCGACGCCCGCCACGCGCAGGCCCATGATCTGGGCCGCTTGAACCGCGGCCTTTTCATAGGCCGCATCCAGCTCGACCACTTCGGCCGTGCCCCCGCGGTGGAGGTTACTTCGAAACTCGTCGCCCTTGGCCACGCGGCGCATGGCCGCGACCACCCGATTGCCCACCACGAAGGCCCGCACATCGCGACCCCTGCTCTCGGCGACGAACTCCTGGATCAAGACGTTCTGGTGGGCCGCACGCTGCAGCACCTCGATGATCGACTGGGCCACATGGGTGGTGTCGGCGAGGATCACGCCGATGCCCTGGGTTCCCTGTAGCAGCTTGATCACGACCGGCGGTCCGCCCATGTGGTCGATGGTTGGCTGGATTTGATCGATGTCGTGGACGAAGGCGGTCTTGGGAAAGCCCACGCGGTGGCGGCTGAGGATCTGGATCGAGCGCAGCTTGTCGCGCGAGGTGGCCACGGCGGCCGAGCTATTGACCGAGTACACGCCCATCTGTTCGAACTGGCGCAGCACCGCCGTGCCGAAGAGCGTGATGGAGGCGCCGATACGCGGGATCACCGCGTCGTAGGTGGACAGCGGCTTACCCTTGAAGTGCAGGTCCGGCTCCCCCTGCTCGACGTCGATGGAGAATTTCAGCGGGTTGAGCACCACCGCCCTGTGGCCGGCTTTTTCTGCGGCTTCCTTGAGCCGGCGCGTGCTGTACAGGCGCGGCCCGCGGGAGAGGATCGCGATCTTGAGCTTTCGCTTCGTGGTCATGGCCGCACCTGGGCTCGGGGCGATTGGTAACATGCCAGCAGCCTCGACAGCGAGTGATTGCGATCGTCGGGGCCCGACTGCGGCGCTTTTCGCAGCTGCGGCTGCGCTTGGGGTCCGCGAAAGAATAATTTCCCCTTCGGCACGCACCGGCGGGCGCGTTCACGCCGCGCGTCCTCGAAGAATTCCTCGATGTACCTCTGGTACGACTGCGGATTCTTCTCCGGGCGCCGGCGCGACCGCACTCCCGCCGAGCACATCGAGGGGGAAGTTATTCTTTCCCGGACCCTTGCTCGCGGCGGGTACTTGACCGCATGGCGTCCTCTCGCCGACGCTTGCGCCGTCCGGCGCGCAGCGACGCCGAGCCCCGATGCAAGCGCCCACCGCCAAAGCCAAACGGCCCCGTACCGCACTGCGCGAGCGGCCGGTCATCGGCTGGGTGGAGAACGTGGACCTCCCCGAGTGGCGCGTCTTCGGCTTGCGCGCCAAGGCCGACACCGGTGCTCGCAGCAGCGCGCTGCACGTCTACAACCTGCGCGAGGACGGGCCGCGGCACGTGCTCTTCGACGTCGTCATCGACGCCGATCGCGGCAACCATCGTCACCGCCATGACGTGCGCGCCCGCATCGCCCGGCGCGCCCGGGTCCGCTCCAGCAACGGGCAGTACGAGGTGCGCGTCTTCGTCAAGGCCCGCATTCGCATCGGGGAGGTCGAGCGCGAGATCGAGCTCAGCCTGGCCGACCGCCGCGAGATGACCCACCGCATGCTGCTCGGACGCACCAGCCTCAAGGGGTTGCTCGTGGACGCCTCGCGCCGCTATTTGCTCAGCGAGGAGTGAAGGCGGTCCGGTCTCGGCCATGGGAGCCGGTGGTTTTGGGGGTTGAATGTGCGGGTCGTTTGATTTCACTTTGACCCGACGCTGGGCTTTTACGCCACCAGGTGGGTGCGCGTTGTGCGGAGTGCTCGGTGCGCTGTGAATTACGGAGTGGATTGCGGAGGCGAGAAGATGGTGGGTCTGCATGGAAAAACGTGGAGGGGGTTCGTAGGCGGACTCCTCGTTTCGGGACTTCTGCCGGCCTGTGCGGGCGGCGCCCAGGGCGGCAGCGCTTCAACAGGACCGGCACCCGTGCCCGTGCCGCAGCCCGTCGCCGACCCGAGTCAGGCTTTGGCCAGGGCGCGGTGGGCAGCGCCGGCCCGCTTCCCGCGATGACTGGGGGGATGACTGGGGCCGCGGCCGGGACCGGCGCGGAGCCACCGGTGACCCCCGCGATTGACACCACGCCGGAAACCATGCCGGTCGAACCGATGGAGCCGGCCATGATGGACAGCGCTCCGGAACCGGCAACGCCCGAGCCGACCGAGCCGACGACTGCGGCCAACCCCGACGACTCCCTGGACTCCCTGCGCCAGCTCTGCCTAGATACCATCAATGGCTACCGGTCCGGCCTGGGGCTGCCGCCGCTGATGCGGGCGAGCGTGGAGATCGAAACCTGCTCCGACGCTGGCGCCATGTCCGATGCGACCACCGGTCAGGCCCACGGTTCGGCGGGTAGCTGCAGCGGCCTGGGTGCCCAGAACACCTGCCCCGGCTGGGGCGTGGGCGGTTTCAGCGGCAACGCCACGATCGAAGACGCCCTGCAGGGCTGTCTGGCCGGCATGTGGGCGGAGGGTGAGCCGCCGGTGTCGCGGCAGGCGTGCATCGCCGACTACGTGGGCTGCTTCCTGCAGCACGGTCACTTTCTCAACATGAGCGATCCAAACGCGCGCGTGGTCTCCTGTGGCTTCTACATGATGGACGACGGCCGCTGGTGGATGAACCAGGACTTTGGTCGTTGACCACCGCTGTGGACCGCGCTCCGCGCTCGGGGATCCTCCTCGAGTACTTGGAAGTCGGTAACCAGCCCGTACGCGGCTCCCGGCTGAAATCGGCCGGGAGCCGCGTACGGGTTGGTTACGAATCATCGGTGCAGTTCGCCCCGCCCTTCAGTCAGGGAGTTTCGTCCGCCTGCTCGGTATCCTGGACCGTGGTGTGATCGCCGATGATGAATTCGACACGACGGTTTTCGGCATGGTCCCGGCGACTCTTGGCTCCCTGGACGACTGGTCGGTCGGGGCCAAAACCCTGTGCCTGCAGCCGACTGGCTTCAACCCCACGTTCGAGCAAAAGGCGCTTGACGGACTCGGCTCGTGCCTGGGAGAGCTTGAGGTTGGATTCGCGCGAACCACGATTGTCGGTGTGTCCTTCGATGACAACGCGCTCGATCTCCGGGTGCGCCTTGAGGACCTCGGCGACATTGTCAATGAGAGCGAATGAACGCCGGCGCACCGCGGCACGCCCGGTCCGGAAGTAGACGCGCTCGAGGATCTCGAGCCTGCCGGCTTCGATGCGGACCTTTTGCTTGGCTCGACAACCTTGCCACTTGGCCTCACCGGCAACTTCGGGGCAGTTGTCGAGACGATCCACGATGCCATCACCGTCGGCATCGGTGTCGGGACAGCCACGCAGCTCTTCGATGCCGGGCACCCTTGGACAAGAGTCCTCAAGGTCGACGATGCCGTCGCTGTCGTCGTCGGGATCGGGACAGCCGTCTTCGTCCTCATAGGAATCCTCATCCTCGGGCTCGTCCGGGCATCCATCCGCGTCGTCGACCAGCCCGTCGCCATCCCGGTCGGTGGGTGCCGGGGGGTCGGGCTCGGGTGGTGGTTCTACCAGGGTTTCGATGATGGCCGACGGTGGGGGTTCATCCCGATGTGTCGAGTATGCGAGGGTCGCCACCACGCGCAGGTCCGGTGAGCCGCGGCCACGTGTCAGCCCCATGCCCCCGGCGACTCCGAGCCAGGTCGCATCTCCCGTCTTGAAGCGCGGTCCAGCAAGAACTTCCAGCGGACTGCTCTCACGGTTGCCGAACTCGCTGGAGGCGGCCATCGCGCCCTGCCCCTCCAGATGCAGATTGATTCGGTTTGGACTCAGGAGCCAGGTGGCCCCCAGCCGGGCAAGCATTTCGGGCTCGTAGCGCAGGTTTTCGAGTTCAGTCGTCTCGCGCCACAACACGCCGAGGTTCAGACCAAGGCGGACGCGGTCCAGGCGCAATTCACCGATCAGCGAAGCTTGCCCGGTTGGCCCTTGCTCCCCTTTGAATCGCTGATCGGCGTCCAGTGTGCGCGCCAGCGGTGCGGTCGCAGAGATTCCCGTCGCCAGGGCGAACGTGTTCTCGGGAAGCCCGAATAGACGTACACGCAGGCCAAATCTCGGATCTGCAAAGCCGGCGCTGTCTGTCGGTGGCGCGCCAAGCTCCGCAGCGGCGTCATCGGATTGCATCAGCAGATCGAGCGGCACGCCCACGTGGAAGACTACGCGGTCATAGAGGGTGAGTGCGCCGCCCAATTGGGCAACCAAGTGGTCTCGCACGAGAGCCGCTCGCTCACTGTCGGCTACGCCGAGCTGTTCTTCGTATACCAGTGGATTGCGGCTGTAGCTCAGCGACAGGCGCGTGCTCAGGGCCCAGTGCCCTTCGGCATTCGGACGTTCAAGCGCAAAGCCGTCGGCGTGGGCAGGTGCTTGCAGAAAGCGGTCCAGGCGGGCTGCCCCCTGGGCCCGAGCCTGCGTCGCAGAAGCCAGCGCGAAGAGCAGCACGGAGAGGGCCTTGTAGCACTGGCGTCGCCGAGAAACTTCGGGTGCGGCCGTCCGGCTTCGGAGCCGTCGGCGGGGATGCCGTCGTGCCTGGAGCAGTGCTGCGAAAAGCAGTATCGAGATCAACGCGAAATGTTGCTTTGCCGGATGGGGACGGGCCGAACACGCCCCCCCGCTGAAGCCGCCGGTCGGAGACAGGCCACGGTCGAGAAAGTCCGGATGTCCGTCACCGTCCGAATCCGCGAGTTCTTCTATGCCATCGGTGCGGCCGTCATTGTCGGAATCGGGATCGAGGTGATTGACGAGCCCATCACCGTCGAAGTCTTGTTCGCCGTAGCGAAGTTCCAGGGCGGTCGCCAATCCATCACCGTCGTCATCGATGTCTAGATGGTCGGGCAGTCCGTCGCCGTCAGAATCGGGACAAGCATCGGGATCCGGGCATTCTTGGCCATCGAGCAGCCCATCCCCATCGCTGTCAGCCTCGGGGTCGATGCTGGAGCCGCTGGGCGCCTCGCGCGGCTCGGGGGGGGGGTCCTTTGCGTCGAGATGGTCGGGTATTCCGTCTCCGTCCGCGTCGACATCGGCACCTCTCGGACGCTCGTCGATCGTGAGTACACCGTCGCCGTCGTCGTCAGTGTCGAGATGATCGGGCAGTCCGTCGCCGTCGCTGTCCAGGTCGCTGCCCTCGGGACGCTCGGTGGCGGTCGGCAGTCCGTCGCCGTCGTCGTCGGCATCGAGGTGGTCGGGCAGTCCGTCGCCGTCGCTGTCCAGGTCGCTGCCCTCCGGCCGCTCGGTGGCGGTCGGCAGTCCGTCGCCGTCGTCGTCGGCATCGAGGTGGTTGGGCAGTCCGTCGCCGTCGCTGTCCAGGCAGTCCCGTAGCCCTGGACATTCGACAGCGTCGAGGATTCCATCACCGTCGGTGTCGACGCTCGATGAGTCGTCGTCGAGATAGTCGGGGAGCCCGTCAGCATCGGTATCGACACGGCCTTCGAGCTGGTCGTCGATCCCATCACCATCGGAGTCGGTGTCGAGGTGGCTCGCCACGCC
>Ga0224501_10000139_pt1 | contig 73050 bp, 63 predicted proteins | sample SF_Oct11_sed_USG_4_FD_169105 | JGI IMG/M metagenome (GOLD analysis project Ga0224501, IMG submission 169105) | Sediment microbial communities from San Francisco Bay, California, United States - SF_Oct11_sed_USGS_8_1 | ecosystem: Environmental > Aquatic > Marine > Sediment | place: USA...
GCTAATGCCGCCGGGCGCATGGATGCGCATGAGGCGGCGCTTTTTTTGTTACTTTTTTTCTTTTTTACACCGCGTACCCGAAGGGTGAAAAAAGAAAAAAAGTAAGTTCTACGGGATGGGCGGTCAATGATTCTGTTACGGGTCGGTTTCACCGTTAAAGATTCATTCGCAAATTGTCGTGCATGCACGACAATATTAGGTTTTACTATTAGATTTAATTAGCTTATTGAGTTCTTCTCGAAGTTCATCGTCATATTTAAACTCTAATTTTTTGAGATAATTAACTCGAACTTGCAACGGCAATTTTTTTGTTTTTTCAGCCAATGTCTTAAAGTTTCTATAGCCAAGTTTGATTATTGTATCTGATTTAATATATTTTATATTATCCAGGATGAATTCAAACATATTTGAAAGATCAATAAAAAATGAGCGGCTCAAACCAATATTTTCATTCTTAATGAAATCGTCTAGTGATCGATACTTATTCTTATATCTTTTTTTACCGTGAAAATAATAACAATATGAAGCTGTAACTAAAGTATTCATTTTCATATTTAATACAGAACCGCGCAGTTTATCAATGCTTCTATTAAACTTAGCTTCTGTAATTGAGTCATCATTTTCAATTTTTTGAAAATCTTCAATTATATTCTTGAATATTTTTACATTATTTTCAAGAGGAGAATTTTTATCTTCACCACCTGGCATAATAGCTTATAAACAATCATAAAATTAATATTGGGTGTCAAGTAAAAGAAAACCTGCCTCAGGCAGAAAATATTATCGCGAAGAAGATTTTGACACTTCGCGGCAGGCGGGTGATGCTTGATCGAGATTTAGCCGTGCTTTATGAGGTTGAGACAAAGGTATTAAACCAGTCGGTTAAGAGAAATATTGAAAGGTTTCCTGAAGATTTTATGTTTCAGCTCAATGAAGAAGAGTTTGAAAACTTGAAGTCACAAATTGTGACTTCAAGTTGGGGCGGCATTTGCATTGCTTCTTCAAATAATGCTTTATTCATAATAACAAGGTACCCCCTGCTATATGATAAAAAAATCTTTACCCTGTAAGCGGGTTTTCTTCACTTTATTTTAATATCAATCATGTTTATAAAGAAATCTGACAAAATACATATTCATTTTGCTGGCATTTGCGGTACGGCAATGGCTTCTGCCGCGGTAATGCTTAAAAAAGCAGGTCATACGGTTACCGGTTCAGACGTGAATTTTTACCCTCCTATGGGAGATTACTTGAAAGAAAATAACATAAAGACTTTTAAGGGTTACTCGGCCGAAAATTTGAAAAGAAAGCCCGATCTCGCGGTTATCGGCAACGCGCTTTCAAGAGATAACGTAGAGGCAGAAGTTATTCTCAAGGAAAATATATTTTTTCTTTCGCTTGCCGAGCTTATACGCTTCTTTTTTTTAAAAGACGCAAGAACGCTTGTGGTATCGGGTACGCACGGCAAAAGCACGACAACGGCGCTTGCAAGCTGGGTTTTTAATTATTGCGGCCAAAAACCTGGATATCTGTTTGCCGCTATTTCAAATAATTTTAAAGACAGCGGACGCATGGCCCATAAAGACGGTATTTTTATTATAGAAGGCGACGAATATGACAACGCCTTTTTTGACAAGCGTTCCAAGTTTTTACAGTATATGCCGCATTATTTAATCATAAACAATATTGAATATGATCACAGCGATATTTTTAATTCTATTGACGAAATACTTTTAAGCTTCAGGCGCCTCGCGGCATTGGTTCCCGAAAACGGATTTATTCTCGCCAACGCCGACGATAAAAACGTAAGAAACGTTGTAAAAAACGCGCGATGCCGCTTATTGACGTTCGGCAAATCAAAAAAGTCAGATTTTAGACTTTCAAAATATTTTGAAAAATCCGATGGAACCGTTTTTAACATTGAGCATGCCGGCAAAACATATACCGACATTTTTCTGCCCCTTGCAGGCGAGAAAAACGCGCTAAACGCGCTGGCGACTTTTGCCGCGGGTCAAACTCTCGGCCTAAAACCATCCGCTATATTTGAGGCTTTTCAGTCGTTTAAGGGTTTAAAAAGACGGCTTGAAAAATTTGCGCAAAAAAATGAAATTATTTTTTATGACGATTTCGCGCATCATCCTACTTCGATAAAAGCTGTTATTGAGTCGCTTAAAAACCGTCATAAAAATTCAAGAGTAGTCGCCGTTTTAGAGCCAAGAAGCAATACGATGGTAAAAAAAATCATGCAGAATGATTTATACGCGGCGCTTCAAAAGGCCGATGTAATTATCATAGGAGAGATCTATCGCAAAGAAAAAATACATCCGAAAGAAAGAATTGATGTGAGGTCTCTCATAAAAAAACTCAGCCTTAACGGCAAAGAGGCATATCATATTGAAAACATAAACAATATTGCTTCTAAAATCATGACGTTGACAAAGCCAAAAGACATTGTTCTTTTAATGAGCAACGGAAGTTTTGGGGGGCTGAGAAATATAATGCAAGAAAAATCAAGGGAAGGCAAATGAGAATTACGCTTGCGATTTTACTTGTCTTATCGCTGGCGGCGGGCCATTGGTATCATAATTATGATTTACAAGAGAAAAAGAAGAGTTATTCGAAAGAAATCAATTCTCACTTAGATAAAATTTATCATATTGAAAAAGACTTTATAGCAAATCTGCCTATTTATGAAGATTACGGCACGGCAAAAAAAGAAAAAGAGCTTAGAAAATATCTGTTACCCCATCACATACAAGCGGCGAAAAAATCGGCTTTCGGCCCGGTAAATGACGTCGAGCATATCAAAAAACTTGTCGGCGAAAATAAACTGGCAAAAATTGAAGCCGATAAAGATGCTCTTTTTTTCTTTTATAACGTTCCCGACAGCGGCAAATATTTGACCCTGAAAGCGGCTGACGGTTTAAAAATGATTGCCTATCATTTTCAGGAAATTTTGAGAAAAAAGGCCGATCTACCCGAAGTCAAACTGGCCGTCTCTTCAATGCTTCGCACCAAAGAATATCATTCAAAATTAAAAACATCGAACGAAAACGCCGCCTATATTTCAAGCCACAGCTACGGCGTAAGTTTTGACTTGTTTTACGACGATTATTTTATAAATTTTCCCGAGCCCCAAAAAACAGAAGACGGCTTCTCAAATGAAATTATCGATCGCCTGAATTATCGTTTCGGTTTTCTTGCTGGCGACGCTTTAAGGCGGCAGTTAAAAAGCATGCTGATGGAAACATTGATAGAACTTCAAGCCGAAGGCAAGATTTACGCGATTATTGAAAAAAACCAGAGATGCTTTCATGTCACCGTCTTAAAATAAATTGTCCATTAATGATAAATATATCAAAACAAAAAATAAGATATTATACGATTAGAAAAATAAAAACTCCTCTGGGCATTATGACGGCCGGGGCCGTAAAAGAGGGCGTCTGTCTGCTTGAATTTGCCGAAGAATTTGAAAAAGAAAAAACAGACGGATGTCTAATCGGCGAAAAGATCAATGATGAAAAAATAAGCGCCCATTTTGAAGCTTTAGGCTCTCAGCTTTCAGAATATTTTAACGGCAAAAGAAAAAAGTTCAGCCTGCCTTTGGTCTTAAACGGCACAGAATTTCAGATGCGGGCATGGCATACGCTTTTAAGAGTTCCTTACGGCGAAACCATCTCTTATGAAAAGCAGGCGGCGCTAATGAAAAACCCGAAAGCCGTAAGAGCCGCCGCTAACGCGAACGCCGCCAATAAAATTGGCATTATTATACCCTGCCATAGAGTCATCGCTAAAAACGGCGGTCTGGCCGGTTATGCCGCAGGCATTGAAAAAAAAGAATATCTTTTGAATCTAGAAAAAATATAAGTCTATGCACGAGCAGATGTTTTCTACTGAAGCCACAGAGAACTCAGAGTTTTGAAGTTATTATGAAATCTGTGTGACCTCTGTGCGCTCTGTGCCCTTTTGCTGGCTATGTATAGGCGACTCTACCCCCTAAAAAAGATTCTTTACGAGCGAATTGCCGAATAACTTATATCAAACCAAATACGTATGAAAATCATAAGCTGGAACGTAAACGGAATCAGGGCGGTCGAAAGAAAAAAAGATCTGCAAAGTTTCATAAAAAATGAAAATCCCGATTTATTTTTTATTCAAGAGACAAAGGCAAAGCCAGAGCAGCTTTCAAGTTATTTAACCGAAAACGAAGATTATTTTCAGCATTATCATTCGGCTGAGCGCGCGGGTTATTCGGGAACGGGGGTCTGGCTTTCTAAAAAAACATTTTCTGAAAATTATAAAATTCATACCGGTATGCCCGGGTGGAACGACAACGAAGGAAGAGTTCTTCAGGTCGAATACAATAACTTAGATTTTTTTGGAATTTATTTTCCCAACGGAGGGAAAAGCCAAGACGCGTGGCTTGATAAGCTAAAATTTTACGACCATTTTTTAAAACATGTCAATACGAAAAAAAAATCGGGAAGAAACATCATTTGGACCGGCGATTTGAATGTGGCGCATAATGAATTAGACCTGGCGCGGCCCAAAGAAAACGAGGGCAATATCGGGTTTAGACCCGAAGAAAGAGCATGGGTAGATAAGGTCGAATCTAGCGGATGGATTGATATTTTCAGAAAAACTTATCCCGATAAAATAAGCTATACATGGTGGTCCCTTCAGACCCGCGCCAGAGAGAGAAATATTGGCTGGCGCATTGATTATTTTATGACAGACGCAGCTTTACTTAAAAAACTTAAAGCAATAAATCATCTTGAAAACCAGATGGGCTCTGATCATTGTCCCGTTTTATTAGAAATCGATATTTTATAACGCAATCGCAAGGGTAATAAAACCTAAAATCAACATGCATAAAAACCCGGGAAAGACAAGCATTGAAAACTGGCGCGGGGCCAGAACCACAACCAGTATTCCTTTAGCGAGAGTATTGGCGGCTCCCGCTAAATAAGCGGCAATTGCAGCCGTATTTAACGGCATATTTTCGGCCGCCGATTTTGCCATACTTATCGTAATGGCGTCAACGTCGGTTAAGCCCGATAAAAAACCCACCGCGTAAGCTCCCCAATCGCCGAAAGTAGCATGACCTAAATAAGAAAGAATTCGAATAGCCAGGTATAAAGACCCAAAAAGTATGCCGTCTTTAAGTTTCATCGGGTTTTCAGTGATTATGGGCTGCGGACTCTTATCTGGCTGTTTTTTTACTTTGAAGTACAGATAGACGATATAAAAAAATCCGCCTGCAAAAAAACCCGATAACGGCCAAAATAATACTTTTGCCAGGGGCATATGAAATATAGCGGCCTCTAACAGCATACGGGGTATCATGATCATGCTGGCGATAATAATGCCCATCGCTAAAAATATTGATTTTGTTATTTTTTGCGAGCGTCTGGCGTAATCCATCGCGACGGCCGTACTGCTGACCAGCCCTCCCGCGAAGGCTGTAAACAGAGTACCCCTGCTGGTTCCCATTAATCGATTAATTACATAACCAAAAAAACCGATTCCCGCGACAAGAACCACAACCAGCCAAATTTCATAGGGATTAATCAAAGTCTTGGGAAAATCTGGCGCTAAATCCCAAATTTTCTCGGGTATGGGGAGTTTTGACGGCAAAAGAGGCAATACCACAAGCGAGATTACCGCAAATTTCGTGGCAATAACAAGTTCTTCTTCTTTGACCTGCCTTACCCAGCTTCTTACCGCAGGCTTTGCCGAAAGCAGGGTAACTGTAATGACCATTATAAAAGCCGAAGCGAGTACTTCTCCTATGGCGCATAGGCCGCCCAGCAAGAAAGTAATGATAAAGGCAATTTCGGTGGTTATTCCCAGCGAGTTTTTTTCTTTATAGTGGCTTACTAAAATCAATAAGCCGACAACCAGCAACGAAACAGGAAAAACCCAATTATACCCTTTGCTATAAAAACTAACCGATAAAAATCCCAATACCGAGGCAAGGGGAAAGGTTCGCGCTCCGCCAAAAGTTCTTTTTCTATTTTGGTCTTTATTTTCGGCTTCTTCTTTTCTGGTTTCATGCTCTCTTTCAATGCCTACGGCCGCCCCAATAAAAACCGCGAATATTAAATTATAGTAATTTTGCGTTTCCATTTGTTAAAATCTATTTATAATTTACTAGGCGCAGACGTTCCGGCCAAAATTAGTTGAAGTTCGTTTGCTTTTTTTATGACGCTTTCAGGGGTTACAATAAGGGTTTTTCCCGCTTCAAAGGCCAATGCGTGGGCTCCGTTTTTTTTAATGGTTTCAAGAGTCTGAACGCCAATCGCCGGCACGTCAAATCTCGCGTCTTGTTTCGCTTTCTCTGCCTTACAGACAACCGCTCCTTTGTTTCGCGAGAGCCTGCCGCCTCGTTTAATGCATTCGTCGGTGCCTTCAATAGCTTCAACCGCCAGAACCGATTCAAACCGAACGACAACGGTTTGCCCGATATCAAGCTGGCCCATTTTCTTGGCGTAATACATGCCGTATTTAATATCTTTTAGATCTTGAGCCGACGGTTTTTTCTTTGAATATACGCCTTCGGGCAAGAATAAATCTTTTAAAAAATAGTCTTGGGGCAGAATATCGACGCCGTTTTTCTTTAACTCGTCGGCCAGGGCAAAAAATATTGTATCGTCGTTGCGATTTATTAATTTTCGAAGCATCCAGAGGGTTTTTAAATCAAATTTTAAATCTTTAAATAAATGTTCTTTTGTAATCTTGCCAATCATTACAAGATGAGTTATGCCGTCTTTTTTAAATTGTTTAATAGCTTTGCCCACCTGCGTAATGGTTACCGGTTTTGAAATTGTTCTTAAATGCAAATTATGTTTTTTATTTGAAAAATCTTCTTCTTCAACTGCGTAAATAACGGTTTCTACGTTTTGTTTTATCGCACTGTCTGCCGTTAAAGCCGGAAGAATTCCCGACCCTGCAATAATCCCCAGTTTTTTTATTTTCATTTTCAAGGAAAATAATTGTTATTGATGCATATAGACAATCATATTTTATTTAGGCAAGAAATTTTTAATGAAATGCGGGGTATGGCGGGGTATGAATGAGGCCTTTCGCGTAATCGAAGCTGCCCGCAAGCCTAAGCTTTCAGCTATTGCCTGAAAATCGTATCGAGGGGCCATTCTCAAAAAGTGATTGCCAATGCGTTTCAAAATCTAAAAAGAGAATTGCGCTATGGGGGGCGTAGCTCAGTTGGGAGAGCGTTACAATGGCATTGTAAAGGTCAGGGGTTCGATTCCCCTCGCCTCCAAAAAATAAAAACATTAAAGGGAGTTTATTAGCATGGCAAAGATAAAAATTGGAATAAACGGGTTCGGACGCATAGGGCGCAATCTTTTTAAATTAGCAATAGAAAATTCAAATTTTGAAGTAAAACTTATCAATGACCTTACCGACAGCAAAACTCTGGCGCATTTGTTAAAATACGACTCGGTTTTTGGCGTATGGAATAAACAGGTTGAAGCAGAAGACGGTTCAATACTGGTTGAAAATCAAAAGATACCGGTGTCGGCGATAAAAAATCATGAAGAAATAAAATGGGCCGATTATGACGTCGATTATGTTGTAGAATCTACGGGTATCTTTACTGATGACCGGGCAAGGCTTCACATAGAAAAAGGGGGCGCAAAAAAAGTTATTATCTCGGCTCCCGCTAAAAATGAAGACATCACGATAGTTTTAGGTGTAAATCATGACAAATACGACGCGTCTTCGCATCATGTTATTTCAAACGCTTCGTGCACAACAAACTGTCTTGCGCCCGTAGCCAAAGTTCTTATGGATAAATTCGGCATTGAAAAAGGCTTGATGACAACCATACACAGTTATACAAACGACCAAAGGCTTCTTGACTTGCCTCATAAAGATTTAAGACGCGCAAGAGCAGCAGCTCTTTCAATGGTGCCCACATCTACAGGCGCCGCAAAAGCTGTTTCGCTGGTATTACCCGAATTAAAAGGAAAGCTTGACGGGCTTGCGATTCGCGTGCCTACGCCGAATGTTTCTATGATTGATTTGGTAGTAGAAACAAAAGAAAAAACTTCAAAAGAAACGGTTAATGCCGCGTTAAAAGAAGCTTCAGAAAGCTCGTTAAAAGGTATTTTGGGTTACAACGAACTTCCTCTGGTATCTCGCGATTATGTTCAAAATTCATTATCTTCAATTGTTGACGGGCTGACAACAAACGTTATCGGCGAAAATATGGTAAAAATTTTATCATGGTATGATAATGAATGGGGATATTCTTCAAGAGTTGTAGACTTAATTGAATATATTGACGGCAAACAATAAATCGTCATAATGCAAGAAAAAACATCTGAAGCCGCAAAGCTGTTAAAGGCGTCAAGGCATCCTGTTTTTTTAAGCGGCGCTGGTATTTCAGCAGAAAGCGGCATTCCTACTTTTAGGGGCGAAGACGGCTTGTGGAAGAACTACCGCGCCGAAGAGCTGGCTACGGCCCATGCATTTCAAAGAGATCCTAAACTTGTCTGGCAATGGTATAACTGGCGAAGACAGATAATATCAGAAAAAAAACCAAATGCGGCGCACTATGGGGTCGTAAAACTGCAAAAATTAATACCCCAGATGCCAATAATCACCCAAAATGTAGACGGTTTTCATAAAAAGGCCGGGGCCAAAAATGTTATAGAGATGCACGGCAATATTTTTGAAACATTCTGTTTTTCATGCCGCGCATATTCTGATGCCGATACGACGACAGAAGAAGTACAAAAATGCGGCGTATGTAAATCGGGTCTTTTGCGGCCAGGGGTCGTCTGGTTTGGCGAAGCGCTGCCGGTCAACGCAATGCAGCAAATAAGCATTGAACTTCAAAAAGCTGATCTGATTTTGGTTGTAGGAACCTCGGGCCAGGTTTATCCGGCTGCCGGTTTTGCCTCGGTTGTTCAATCAAAAGGGGGCAAAAGCATTGAGATAAATATAGAACAGCCTGTTAATGTCGATTTAGGCTTAACGGGAAAAGCCGGCGAACTGCTTCCTCAGATTGTTGAAGAGTATATGAAGCTTTAATATTTTTATGAAAGATGAGCCTGCAGAAAACGACTTTTCTTCAGAAGAAAAAGCCGGATGGATTAAGCATAAATACTTAATCTTCAAAAAGACAATAATAAATCTTCTCACAACGGGTCTTACGCCATCTCGTCTGGCTTTAGGAATTACAGTAGGTTTTGCCGCAGGTACCTTTCCTATTTTGGGTACCCATACTATATTGGGAATTATCTTTGCCTTTTTACTGCGATTAAATCAAGCGGCTGTTTATGCGGGTATCTGGATCTCTTTTCCCGCTTTTGTTGCGCTGCTTCTGCCTTTTTTAAGAGTAGGCGAATTTATTACGTTTTCTGAAAAACTAAGATGGAACGAATTTTATTCAAATTTTTTGATTATGGTCGAGAATTGGGATAATTTTTTTCATGTTTTAAATATCTATAGCCATTCTATTTGGCACATGATTATAGGATGGGTTTTAATTCTCGTTGTTATATCGGCTCCGATTTATTTTCTCTCTTATTACCTGTTTTTACAATTCAGTAAAAAAGGCATAAAAAATCCCGAATAAAGACGATAAAATTTGCTTTAATTCGTCTCAATGATTATTCTGTCATAAGAATTAAATTGTTATGAATTCGGGTTTTAATTATATAGTATCTGTATCTTTTGCGGCGGCCATACTTATTTTTATGGCTATTAAATATCTTGAGTTTTTTCAAAAACTTAAATTTAAAGACGCCGTTAAAGCTTTTGCCGAAAAAAAATATATCATGGCTGTTTCTATGTTTGAAGACATCTCTGAAAGAGAGCCGCAAAATAGTCTGCTCTACTGGTATATGGCGAGGGCAAATATAAAAAACAAATCAATTTCAAGAGCTATTGCCGAATTAAAAAAAGTTCTTCAAATAAACAATTATTCGGTAATTGAAGAATCTCCCGATATAGGAAATTTTTCAGAGCTCGGCGTACAGTATCTGTTAAGAGATATTTATGAACAGAGCCGAATGCACGATAAGCTTTTTACCCAGCTTCAAATTTTAATGAAAATGGAGCCCGATAATGCTCAGCATCCCATGGCCATTGCTAAAATGCTGATTAGCAAAAAGGAATATTCAGAAAGAACAATTAAATATCTTAAGCAGGCGATGAATATTTCAACTCAAAATCTGGAGGTTTTTAACCTTATCGCCTATGTTTATTTTAAACAAAACAGTTACGAAAAAGCAAAAGAATATGCCGAAAAAGCGCTTTCTTTACAACCGGCGTCGAACGAAGCAAAATATATTATGGGAGAATATTTTTATAAAAGCAATATTCCCGATACGGCAGAAGAGTATCTGATAGAGGCTCAAAATAGCGAACTCTTTGGCAAGAGTATTCTTTTTTTACTGGGTAAAATATATTTTCAAAAAGGAGAATGGGAAACGTCTTTAAATTGGCTTGAGCAGGCCGTAAAAATGCCAAAATCTTTTTTAGAAGACGAAGATTTAGAATGGGAAGCCTATTATTTAAGCGGGCTAAATTATGAAAATTTATACGATGCAAAATCTGCGGTAGAGACCTACGAGCATATTCAAAAATATAAACCTGATTTTAAAGATATTGCCCATAAACTACAGAATATTATAGTTGAAGATAACAGCGATCTTATAAAAGATTTTATTACCGCAAAAAAAGATATTTTTAATATGCTTTCTGAGAACATACTAAACTATCTTGGATATGAAATTGAAAATATGTATACGGCTGAAGACGGAAGCATTAATTTAATTGCTCTTGAAAAAGGCATAAGTCACAGACATGCCGCCTGTTTTGTAAAACGAAATTATGACTTAATAAGCGAAGACCAAATCATGATGCTGGTAAAATATGTTCAATCTTCGGGCGCGTCTCATGGCATCTTTGTAACAACAGGAGAATTTACCGGTACTGCAAAAAATTATGCAGAAAAGTACAAGGTAAAGGTTATTAACTCGTCTCAATTAGAAGGAGTGTTGGCGAAAATCAGCAAAGCGTAAGATATCCATACAATTAAGGTGAAAATTGAGAGAGTAACTATTATCTTTTTACTGTCAGACGGAATAGAAACTTTTGTTAAAATATATCCGGCCGCGGCCCATACCCAGGGCAATGAAATAAAAGCCATTTCAAATGTTTGAAACGCTACTTTTTTGTAAGAAATACTTTTACCGAGATTTAAGATCGTAGTTTTGCTTTCTTCATACCAGAACAAAGCGTACAAGCAAAAAACAACCGATACGATCAAGAATATTCCGGGAGATATCTGGCCCCTAAGTAAAAGAAAAACCCAAAAAATCAACCATAAAACGGCTGGTATGAAGAATATTGAATCCATGGTTTCCCCCATTTAAATGCGAATTTTAGACTTTTTAATATACTATTAACGTCTGCTTTATTTTTTCCGGCTATTGAATAAGCCGTGCCGTGCGCCGGAGAAATTCTTAGCTTGGGTAAATTAAGCGTAATATTGACGCCGTCAAATTGACTAAGCATCTTAAAAGGAATCAGACCCTGATCATGATAACTTACAATAGAAATTGAATAGTTTTTTCTTTCAGGGGTTGAAAAAAAACCATCCGCAGCATACGGTCCTTCAACTTTTATTCCTTTTTTAGTTAAAAATTTCATCTTTTCTATTAAAAATTTCTCTTCTGTGCCTATTTTACCGTTTTCGCCGGCATGCGGATTTAATCCCATTAAGGCTACAGGTTTTTTATCGGCAATTATTTGCTTAAAAAGTAGCAAAGCATTTGCCATCTCGGCAAAGTTTACTTTTTTTATCTTTTCGGGAACGTCAGAAATGGGAATATGCGTGGTCAACGGCAAAACCGATAACTGCGGATGATACATAAGCATAAAAGTCTGTCTTTGCCAAAAATCTTGCAAGAATTCAGTATGTCCGCTGAAATTGATTCCCGATTTTATGATGTATTCTTTTGAAACAGGCAGCGTCACAAGGGCCGAGCAAGGCAAATCTTTGCAAAGACCAAGCGCTTTTTTCAAATATTCAAGGGCTCTCTTGCCTGTTGCAGTCGAAGGTTTGCCGGCTCTTGTCTTTATATCTTTCTTAAGATAAAGATAAACAGGTTTCTCATTATTTGTGCTTTCAATATTTTCAAGTATTTCTTCAATATTTTTATATTCATGAAAAGGTATGATATTATACAATCGTTCTATTTTTTTATCATTTGAATATAAATCGCCTATGATAATACAGTTTTTTAAAAAACTTTGTTCTTTGGGAGCAAAATACTCTTCTTTTCTTTCGACAAGTTTATTCAGTATTTCTCTGCCAACGCCGGCAGGGTCGCCTAAAGAGATAATAGTATAAAATTTATTTTTCAGATTTAGATTATTTTTTTGATTTATCGCCGACCGAAAATACAGTTTCTTCTTTAAGATTGTCTTTAGCGTATTCTGTTTCAATTATATTTTTTGCGGATACTCTTAAATCGTTGGCGATCATGCATCTTCCTTCAAGAATAACGCCGTTTTGTATTATAAGTTCAGGGGTTCTGATATCGCCGAATATTTTTGCCGTCGGCAAAAGCATCACTCTGCTTTTCGCCGTAATATTGCCGATTATAATGCCTTCAACAATGACCGAGGTCGCCGAAACATTTGTTTTTATTTTGCCCGTAGCGCCTATATACAATTGCTCTGCCTGAAGAGATTTGCCTTCAAATTTACCGTCAATCTTCAAACTTCCGTTGATAAAGAATCTGCCGGTAAAAAATGAGTTTTCGCCTATAATTGAATTTGTTACATCTTGCTGGCTTTTTACTAAAGGCATAAACGCTCCTCCTTAAATATTGAGTCATTTTTTATATTTTAGCTGTTTTGTCATGTATAAAATATGACGATACTTTAAGATGAGTAAGGTCTAATTGTAACTTAACAAATTTGAATATAGTTAATTAAATTATATCTTGACTATATAAATAAATATTGATAAATAGAAGAAATAAATATAAAATTACGCAATAAAGATGTCAAAAGGCAATAAAAAAGAAAAAGAGAAAAAAGAGGCAAAAGTATTAGCTGTAGAAGACGATTCTGTTCAGCGGCGCCTTATTCAAGAGCTTTTTTCAAATTTAGGTTATACGGTAAAAACGGCCGAAACAGGCGAAGAAGGCATTGAAATTGCAAAAGAATTTCTGCCCGACGTAATCTTACTTGATGTTTATCTTCCCGGGCAAAGCGGTATTGAGGTTTTAAATAGCCTTAAACAAGAGAAATCGCTGAAAAACACGATTATTGTGATGATGTCGACAGATACGTCTGAAGATACAACTCTAATGGGGTTGGCAAATCAGGCGGATGAATTTATATATAAGCCCGTACGTTCGGGAGAGTTGGCCGTCAAAATGAACGCTTGGCTCGAAAGAAAGAGAAACAGAGAAGAACTTGAAGAGCTGAATGTGCAGCTAACAAGAGAAAGAAAAATGTTGTCGCAATATTTTTCTGAAGACGTGGTCAGCAAGATATTAAGCGACGATGAAAACGCAAGCTCACATCTTAAAGGCGAAAATCTTACTGCCACAATTTTATTTTTTGATATTAGAAATTTTACAAGCATAAGCGAAAAGTTAAGCCCTGATCTTGTCGCCGATTTATTAAATTTACTTTTTTCTGATATTATGGATCTGGTTTTTAGTCATAACGGTTCCATAAATAAGCTTATAGGAGACGCCATTTTAGCTACTTTCGGATGTCCGTATAACACAAAACAAGACGCGTTAAACGCCGTAAACTGCGCTCTTGATATAAGAAAAACCATTGAGTTTTTTAATAAAGTTAAGCCCAAATACTTAGAGCATGAACTCAGCGTGGGCATTGGCATCGCCACCGGACAGGTTTTCGCGGGAAATATAGGATCTTATAGAAGAATGGAATATACAGTTATAGGCGACGTCGTAAATACGGCCAGCAGGCTTCAAAACCTGACAAAAAAGGCCGGCGTAGACATTATTATTGACGGAGAAACCCAAAAAAAAGCGAGCGATAATTTAATATTAAGAAGAGTCAGGGTTAAAAATATAAGAGGAAAAGAAAAAGAAGTTGAAATTTTTGCTTTAGACGGCATAAAAGGCGAAAAAAAATTGGAAGATAAGGAAGATTCGCTTACATTCTTTTAAATAAATTGTGTTTGATAATGATATGAAAATTCTTGTTGCCGAAGATAATGACGTGAATCAACTATTAATTCGAAAAATGCTCGAAAAGATGGGGCATGACGTGAATATTGTAAAAAACGGTCAAGAAGCTGTCGACGCGGCCCTGAAAAATAATTATGATATTATCTTTATGGATATACAAATGCCCGTTTTAAACGGTATAGAAGCGACCGAAGAAATCTTGAAAAAGCTTGGTACCGCGCCGCCTATCATCGCCGTAACAGCCAATGTTTTTGAAGAAGATAAACAAAAATGTATTAGAGCCGGTATGAAAGATCATATAGGAAAGCCTTTTCGCGCCGAAGATCTGCAAAGCGCAATTAAAACATATGTAAAATAGATGTTTAATTAGCGTCTTTTTTATTTTTTAACAGTATATAAAGCTTTTGCCTGCCCCGAAGAATTACAAATAAAAATTCTTTTTCTTTTGACGAAGTTTCGAATAATTTTTTTAATTTAGAAACAGATCTTATTTCAATGCCATTTACAGACAAAATAGTGTCTCCTGTAGATAGTTTTGCCTGCCCCGCAAGACTGCCTGATTCGATATGTTCAACATAAACGCCGTATCTTTTTTGAAGCAGATAATGACTATATACATGTTCGGTAATATTTCGCGCGATAAAGCCCAGTTTTGACTGGTATAGTTCTCCCTGAACGGGAGGTTTTTCGATAACAAGAATAGAATAATTCTTGATAAAAGATTTTTCTTTTTTATCTTTTTTTAAAACTTCAACTATAACTTTTTTACCTATCGTGAATTTTGAAATTTCCATTTCTATGCCGGGGATGTCTTTGCCTTCGACCGCCGATATTTTTTTACCGTCAATAGAAAGAATAATATCTAAAGGCTCTATTTTTTTTTGAGCGTCTGAATTTTGCGAAATATATGACACTAAAGCGCCTGAATCTTTTGAAATTCTTAAATTTTCTCTGACTTCCGGTTCAATTTGTTCAAAAGTCATCCCAAGCCAGGCCCGCTTCATTTTGCCTTCTTTTTCTATTTTTCTTTTAACGTCAAGAGCCACTTCAATTGGTATGGTAAACCCTATACCGCGTCCATTCGCCCTTGAGTTAATTCCTATTACGCTGCCGTTTAAATCTAAAAGGGGCCCGCCAGAAGAACCGGGGGCTATCATGGCGTCTGTTTGAATAAACTCGTTTATCACCGGAGCGTTAGGAAGGTTGCGTCCTTTGGCCGAAATAATGCCAAAACTAATGGTGTGATCAAAGCCGTATGGATTCCCTATGGCCAATACCCACTGGCCCACTTTTGTTTTTTTACTGTCCCCTAATTTTAAAGGTTTAATCTTCTTTGAAATCGGCTTATAATTTTTAATTCTTAAAAAGGCTACGTCGGTAGTTTCATCTGAGCCAAGATTTTCGGCTTCATACTCAACAGGGTCGTCGTATATTTTCACCTTTATAGAAATTGCGTCGTCGACAACGTGATGGTTGGTAAAAATATGGCCCTTTTCATCTATAAAAAATCCCGAACCGAAAGCTTCGTATTTTTTATGTTTTCTTTGAGCCACTACTTTTATATGCACAACGCTCGGCATAATTTTATCGGCAATAGACGTTATTTGGTTTTGAAGTTCAAAAAGAGCGCTTTTTGAATCTGTAAAAGCTTTGTTTGTAAAAACAATAAGACTTATAACAATACATAAGATTAGTTTCTTCATCGTTTGACCATAAAATATTTCTTAAACCAGACAGTCCAATGAAAAATAACCGACTTTAGACTCAATCATAAAAAAGACGGCCCGTCAATATTCGCATACGGGCCTCGGCAAGCCAAAGCATTATCAAATACTATTTAAATTAAAAAACCAATAAACATCCGTAAAAGATGTTGAACTCTTGTATTCTCAATTTAAAAAGGTCTTAAGATTAAAATTTTACTTTGCTTATGAACAATCTTCCTTTTGCTCTACCTGATATTGGCGACGACGAAATTAATGAAGTTGTCGAAACCCTGAAATCTGGATGGATAACCACCGGACCTAAGACAAAGGTTTTTGAAGAGCAATTTGCCGAATATATCGGTTCAAAAAACGCGTTAGCGGTGAATTCGGCCACGGCCGGGCTGCATTTGGCCCTTGAGGCAGTGGGCGTTCAAAGAGGCGATAAAGTAATTACGTCTTCTTATACATTTACGGCGACAGCTGAAGTCATACGCTATTTTGACGCCGACCCCGTATTTTGCGATATAGATAAAGATACATATAACATAGATTGTGAAAAATTATCAAAGCTTTGCGATAAACTATGCAATGAATTCCCCGGAAAAGTCAAAGCGATTATGCCGGTGCATTTTGCGGGTCAGGCCTGCGATATGAACAAGATTATGCTTATTGCAAAAAAACATAATCTTTATGTGATTGAAGACGCGGCCCATGCGCTGCCCGCTACATACGATAAAAAAAAGATAGGAACCATAGGCGACATTACGGTATTTAGCTTTTACGCAACCAAAACAATAACCACAGCCGAAGGCGGCATGATAACCACCGATAATGCCGATTTCGCAAGAAGAATGAGCGTAATGAGGCTGCATGGGTTTAGCCGCGACGCATGGGATAGATATTCAAGCGTAAAAGCGCCCTGGTACTACGAAGTAATAGCTCCCGGATATAAATATAATATGACCGATATTGCCGCTTCGTTAGGCATTCATCAGCTAAAAAAATGCGGCCTTTTTTATGAAAAAAGATTGAAGATCGCGCAAATGTATGATCAAGCGTTTGAAAATGAAGAGAAAATTATAGTTCCTTATAAAGGAAAAAAAGATGACATCCACTCTTATCATCTTTATGTAATTAAAGTGCCCCAAGAGATGAGGGACGAGTTTATCATAAAGATGAAAGAAAAAGGCGTTGGATGTTCGGTACATTTTATTCCGCTGCATATACAGCCTTATTATAAAGATAAATATGCATATAAAGAACATGATTTTCCCATAGCCTATGAAAATTTTTTATGTTCGGTTAGTCTTCCTATTTATACAAAAATGACCGATTCAGATACAAACCGCGTTATCGACGCGGCAAAAAGCGTCATAAGTTAAGAATACTTATTCTAAATATTGAAATTATGATAAAAAGAATCTTTGATTTCACGATGAGTTTTTTGGGGATACTGATTTTATCGCCTGTTTTTTTACTTTTTTCATTTCTTATTAAGATTACGTCGAAAGGGCCTGTTTTTTTTCTTCAAAACAGAGTGGGCCTAAACGGAAAAGTTTTTAAGATTATTAAATTCAGAAGCATGAGGCACGAACCCTTAAAGAAGTCTTCTTTAATAACACAGGGAAGCGACGATATGCGCATCACCAGATTAGGCAAATTCTTAAGAAAAACAAAAATTGACGAACTGCCCCAGTTATTTAACGTTTTATCTGGCAAAATGTCTCTGGTAGGGCCGAGACCTGAAGTAGAAAAATACGTAAAACTTTACGATCGCGTGCAAAAAAAAGTTTTATCGGTAAAACCGGGAATAACCGATCTGGCTTCTTTAGAATTTCGAAACGAAGAAGAATTATTAAAGGGCGTACAAAATACAGAAAAATACTATATTGAAAATATTATGCCAAAAAAATTAACACTTAATTTAGAATATATAAGCCGCCGGTCATTCTTTTTTGACTTAAAAATCATATTGAAAACAGTTCTTAAAATCATTTAGCGGGGGCGCCGGTGGCGCAGCTGCTATTTTTAGATGACAAAAAGGCTTGTCGTCACAATTCTTGTTTTTAAACTAATGTTCAATGAATGAAATTTCGGTAAAAATTGCGAAATTACACTCTGATGTTAAAATACCAGAAAGATCAAGTCAAGAGGCGGCCTGCTATGATTTGCGGGCCCATCTTTCAGAAACTATTTTGCTAAAACCGATGGAAAGACGCGCTGTTCCTACGGGCCTTAAAGTAGAAATTCCCGAAGGATACCTTTTGTCAGTAAGACCCCGATCAGGCTTGGCAATAAAAGAAGGCATAACGTTGATCAATTCTCCCGGCACAATTGATTCTGACTATAGAGGCGAAATCAAGGTATTGCTTGTTAATTTAAGCGATAAGCCGGTAGAAATAAAAAACGACGAGAGAATAGCGCAGCTTATTCTTGAGAAAGCTCTCGGTATAAACTGGCAAGAAAAAACAGAGCGCGAATTATCGCATACAATCAGAGGCGAAGGCGGTTTCGGTTCAACGGGTATTAATTAAATAAATCTTAGAATTTTAGAAACATGGTAAACAAAAATTGAAAAGGGAAAATAATCGATTATATGTAATTTTCGGGGGAGGTATAGGAAAATTCGGGGCAAACTTTACAATTTTTTCATATAATCAAAAAAATATTTTAATAGACGCCGGCATTGGGTTCCCTAATCAAAATACTCCCGGAATTTCAAAAACTCTGCCAAATATCGAGTTATTGCACAGCTTTCCTTTAAGCGCGATAATTATTACTCACGCCCATGAAGACCATGTCGGGGCGCTGCCTTACCTTTATGAAATGATAGAAGACAAGACTCCTATATTTGCCAGTCCTTTTTCAATAGCGTTAATAAAACATAAACTTAAAGATTACGGAATAAAAAACGAAAAATTTGAATTTCGTAGCATTGAAGATAACATACTTTTTCAGCATTTTGACTTTGAAATAAACTCTTTCTTTATGCCCCACTCTATACCGCAAAGTTTTTCGATAGGTTTGACAATCAAAGATCTTAATATGAAGATTTTTTTCTCGGGCGATTTCAAAACCAAAGGAGCCGAAAAGAGATTTAATTCAAAAGATCTCGAGAAATTTTCAGGCGTTGATTATCTTTTTTGTGATTCTACAGGATCGTTAATTGACGGATATTCCGAAGATGAAAATATTATCATTAATAATTTATCTACTACAATAAAAGAATGGAAGGGCCGCGTTTTCATAACAACGTTTGCCTCTCACATTCAGAGAATTAGCGGACTTTATCAAATAGCAAAAAAAACAGGGCGCTCTTTCGGAATACTCGGCTTTTCAATAAGAGCCCAGCTTAGGGCGGCCTATGAGTCGGGTGAAATTGATTTTCCGCTTCATTCAATTAAGAATCCTTCAGGCAAAGATCAAAAATCTTTATGGATAATCGCGGGATGCCAGGCAGAAGACAATTCTTCATTTTTTAAGCTTTCAAACAAAGAAACCCGTCGTTTTCATCTCGATGAACACGATTTGCTGATATATTCAGGCAGCATGATTCCGGGAAACGAAGAGTCGATTTACAATGTATTAAACGAATTTGCCGAAAGTGGCGTCAACCTTTTGGGACTCGGAAATTCATACCTGCATGCCAGCGGTCACGGCAGAAAAAAAGACATATCGCAATTACTAAAATGGCTTAAACCAAAACGAGTTTTACCCGTTCACGGAGACGCGGTTCATTTTCACGCTTTTCGCAATATATTAGAAGACGAAAATTTTGACGCGAAACTCTATATTCCAGAGGTCAATACGCTTTATGACTTAAATTCAGAAATGAATAAAATTCAGTCTATAGAAAGCGAATTTTTCATGGTTGAAAACGACGATATTCATAAAGATTACGCGTTATGTAAGAGAAGAAAAGAGCTTGGCAAAGAAGGAATTTGTAATATTGTCGTTGATGCAAAAACATACGATTTAAAATCATTGAATTACATTGGCAGTATTTCAAGTTCCTTTTTAGATAAACATTATGACTTATTATATTCTCAGGTAAATGACATCTTAAAAAATAATATAAACTCTGACTCTAAACAAAAAGAGAAGAAAATAAAAGAAAAGATTTTCAAACTAAATCAGTCTGTTATAAAAAAATCACCGTTTATCAATCTTATTATGATTTGAATTTTTACCCATATAACGATTGACGCCATATTTTAATTCTAATTTACTATTTAGTAATGAAAAAATTATTAATCATTCTATTATTGCCGATTCTGCCGTTAATTTTCTCAAAAATAAATTATTCTGATAACGGCAAACGACCATGGGAGAAGTATCTTAAAAACGAGACTTTGAAATTAGAAATTCCCGATATGCAGTTTTTTACGCTAAAAAACGGAATCAAGGTTTATTTTGCCGAAAACACTATGCTGCCGAGAACTTTTCTAAAGCTCTATATTGAAGGCGGCGAATTTGAAGAATCTGCCGATAAGACCGGGCTGACTTCTTTATGGGGAGATCTGGTGGTCTATTCAGGATCGCAAGAATATCCGCGCGAAAAACTGGCCGAATATCTTGAAAAAAGGGCATCTTCATTTTCTTTTTCGTCGGGTTTAGAGAGAGCCTCTTTTTCTGTCTCTTCATTATCGCATTTTTTTAAAGACGATTTAAATATCTTTTTAAGCATTCTTAACGCCCCTCGTTTCTTTGAAGAAGATTTTTCTCTGTTAAAGAAAAAAACCTTAAAAGGCATAGAGAAAAGAAAAGAAAATCCTGGGGGAATGGCATATATAGGTTCGTCTCTTAAGTTATGGGAAAACACGACAAGAGGTGCGATAACGACTAAAAAAACCATTGAATCTATAAAAAACGAAGACTTTTTAGCGTGGCAAAAGAAGATGAACTCTGCAGAAAGAATGACGATTTTACTCGCGGGAGACTATAAAAAAGAACAAATTGAAAACTTATTAAACGAAACTATCGGGTCGTTACCATTTAAGAATGAAAACCTTCCGAATAATACGCCTTTAGATAAACCGCCAAAAAATATTCAATTTAAAACATTTCATATTGTAAAAGACATCCCCCAGACGACTGTGCTTTTAACGGCTAAAGGCATAAATCATGCAAGCGACGATTATTACGCGTTAAAAATTTACGATTTTATCTTAGGGGGCAGCTCGTTTAACTCAATGCTTACAAGAGAAATCAGAACAAAAAAGGGATGGGCCTATTCGGTTTATTCGCACTATTCCAGCGGATTGCGCTATGGAACAATAAAGATTTTTGCCCAAACGGGCAATCAAAATGTTTTTGATTTACTTAAAACAGTCGATTCTATATTATCAAAGCCGTCAGATTTTATTGATGAAAATAATCTGAGCGACGCTTTACAGTCTTTAAGAAATAAATTTATTTTTCTCTATGAAACTCCCGAAGATCTTGTATCAACCCAACTTTCTTTAATGTGGGACGGTCTTAAACCCGATTATTTGAAAAACTTCATATCGAATCTTGAAAAAACAAACGTTAATGACCTTTTGTCAATAGCCAAAAAACATTATAAAAGCGATGATTTCTTTTTAATTGTCGTAGGGCCAGAAAACCTTTTTTCAAATCAAGACGCGATGAAAGACATCCCCTGGCTTAAGAGTATTGAAAAATTAGAGATACCTGAATAATGGCTGTTATTTGGTCTTTTGAGTTTCTTTTGCCAGCTTTGCGCGGCTTTTTTTGATAAATATTTCCTGAGCGTTTAGAATTTCTTCTTTTTCGACGATTTTTTTGCGGATGTATTTGCCTTCTGAATTTAATATTCTCGTCTTTTCATTATCGCTAAAATAAACGGGAACAATTTCGCTTAATATTCTTTTCTTTATATTTTCGTCTAATATAGGAAACATTATTTCAATTCTTCTTTGAAAATTTCTCGGACGCCAGTCTGCGCTCGATAAAAATACCAGGGGGTCTCCCGCGTTTTCAAAAATAAAAAGTCTGCTGTGCTCTAAAAGTCTGCCGACTATTGAATATACCTTAATATTCTCTGAAATATTTTTAACCCCCGGAACAAGACAGCAAATACCTCGAATTAAAAGCTTTATTTCTATACCGCTTTTTGAGGCATTATATAATTCTCTGATAATGTCTTCGTCTACTAAAGCGTTCATTTTTAACGTTATGCCGGCTTTCTTATTTTCTTTTTTATTCTTAATTTCTTCTTGAATTAATTCTATAACTTTCTGTTTAATGCCCACGGGAGAGGCAAATATCTTTTTCATTTGCGTCAGTTTTGTATAGCCCGTTATTCGGTTAAAAAGGTTGTTTATGTCTTCGGCAATTTCTCTGTCGGTGGTAAAATATCCCATATCTGTATAAACGCGAGCCGTTGAAGAATTATAATTTCCTGTTGATAAGTGAATATATCGCTGCAGAGTATCGCCTTCTTTTCTTAAAACCAGGGCCATTTTCGCGTGAATTTTAATTCCAGCTATGCCGTAAACCACGTGAATTCCCTCTTTTTCAAGAAGTTTCGCCCATTGAATATTTGTTTCTTCGTCAAATCTTGCTTTAACCTCAACAAGGGCGGTTACCTGCTTTCCGTTTCTTGCGGCCCGAATCAAAGCGTCTAAAATATCCGATTTTGGCCCTGTTCTATAAAGCGTTTGTTTAATCGCCAGAACATTAGGATCGTCGGCGGCGGCGTTTAAGAAATCTTCAACAATTGAAAAAGACTCATACGGAAGATGTATAAAGATATCGTTTTTTTTAATTAACTCAAAAATTTCTTCGGGTTTATTATAATCATAAACAGATACGGGAGTAAACGGATTAAATGATTCTTTATTTAATAAAGGATCATTAAAAAGTTCCCGCAATTCTTCTAAGAAAATTATTCCGTCGCAATAATAAATATCTTTTTTTTCAAGTTTTAGGGAATTCTTTATTTTTGTAACAATAAATTCCGGGGTATTTAAGGGTATTTCAAGTCTTACGGGAGAGCCTTTTTCTCTTCTTCGAAGCTCTTTTTGAATAGCGGCCAGTAAATCATCGACTTCGTCTTCTTCAATAATTAAATCTGAATCGCGGGTAATCTTAAAAGGTATAGAGTTTTTGACAGTATATCCGTAAAAAAGCTTTTCGGCAAAATAAGCAATGATATCTTCTTTTAACACATATCTTCTGCTTTCTTTTTCATGGTCGGGCAGCAAAAACAGTCTTGGCAGCATTTGCGGAATTTGTACGACCGCAAATAAATCTTTTTTTGAAAAGTTATCATTGTTGTCTTTTAATATTACGGCAAGATTTAAGCTTCGGTTGGCCAACCACGGGAAGGGCCTTCCCGTATCTACGGCAAGCGGCGTTAAAATAGGATATATTTTCTCTTCAAATAATTTATTTAAATATTGAATATTTTTTTCTTCTAATGAATTTACAGAAGCAATATTTATGCCCGCTTTTTCAAGGTCTTTAAGCAAATCTTTATTTAAAACCTCGTATACTTCGGCGTTCAATATGGTGAGTCTTTCGTGAATTAAATCGAATTGCTCTTTAGGCGAAACCTTATCGGGGGTTAAGGCTTCTATATTGTTGGCAATTTTTTGTTTTATGCCCGCGACGCGAACCATAAAATACTCGTCTAAATTATTTTCAAAAATCGTTAAAAATCTAAGTCTCTCCATCAAAGGATTATTTTTATCTTTGGCCTCTTCAAGCACTCTTTCATTGAACTGTATCCATGAAAGTTCTCTATTTAAAAAATATTTAGACGAATCAAAGGTCGTATTTTTTAGCTCTTGATTTTTGCTCATTCTGGTATATAAGCTAATTATCGGCTATACAAGGCGCATAAACATTGGGCCTAAAAAGAAATTCTTTTTCTGCAGGTTAAAAAAGTTTGACGCCTACACAGAGAAAAATTATTATAAATATAGTTTAGTATGGTCTTTTACTTCATATATTCAGGAGAAATAAATGAATAAGAAAGTTAAACGTATTTATAATTATTCAGCGTTTATATTAGCGTTTTTGTCATTGTATATGTCTTCATCTCTTGCGGCCGCTCAAATAGAAGCCGGCGAAAATGTAACGATAGACAATTATGTTTCTGACGATATCTACGCCGCCGGCGGACAAATAAGCGTCAAAGGCGCCGTCAAAGAAGACGCTAATCTCGCGGGCGGCGAAATTAGCGTCTATTCAAATATCGGCGGCGATTTGAATATCGCGGGCGGTAATGTAAAAGTTTTAGCGAATGTAAGCGACGATATACATATTGCGGGCGGCCAGGTTACCATTGCCGAGAGAATTGGGGGCGATGTATTTATAGGCGCGGGCGATATTTTTATAGATAAAACGGCAAGAATCGCGGGCAGCGTTTATATAGGCGGCGGCAATATTAAAATTTACGGCGATATTGACGGGCCGGTTCAAATAAGCGGCGGAAAAATTCTTATCGCGGGCAATTTAAAAAACAGTCTAAAACTAAGCGCAGCAGAAACTGAGATATCGGGAAAGATTGCGGGCAAAGCCATTATTTCGTCAGAAGAGCTGCAAATCAATAAAGACGCACGGTTTCATTCTTCTGTTGAATATTGGAGCGATGAACAGACTGATTTTGGCAAAAGCGTTTTAAAAGGGAAGGCCGTCTATAGCGCTAAATTAGAGCCCGAATTTCATACCCCATGGAAGTTTATGATCTTTTTTACTTTATTGACATTTTTATCGGGTCTTTTTACCATATATATATTAAATCGTTTTTTCGAAGACTTTCTCGAAGAAAGCGCAGAGTATATGCAAGAAAATTTTATCACTGGCTTCGGAACAGGCGTTCTTTGTTTTCTCTTGATACCCGCTTTGATATTTATTTTGACCATCGCGTTTATTACGATTCCTTTTGCGGTTGTGTTTGCGTGTTTATTTATAATCTTGCTTATTTTTGCCCGCCCGATTACGGCTATCATGCTTGCTCAATGGCTGCAAAAAAAGTTGAATAAAGAATGGTCCAAAACAGAAATGCTTTTTATAAGTTTTGGCATTTTTTTACTTCTGCTTTTTATAAGCTTCATACCCATTGTCGGATGGCTTTTAAGCGCCGTCATATTAGCGGCCGCAACAGGCTCGGCGCTGCAAATCATGTGGCAAAAAAAATCCGCTTGAGTTCATGAGCAAAGATAAAATAAAAATATTTTTAACCGACGAACATGCCGTTATGCGCGAGGGCCTAAAAGAGCTTTTTCGCAAAACCGGTAAATATGAGTTCTGCGGAGAATCTGACAACGGCCATGAAACTATTAAAATTATTGATAAAAAAAAATGCGACTTGCTTTTGTTAGATCCTACGCTTTCAGATATACCGGGCGTAGAGCTGGTTCACCGTATAAAGAAAAACAATCCTAATATAAAAATAATCATACTCACGCGCCTTGATAACGACGCCCACCTTCAAGATTTGCTTAAAAGCGGCATTGACGGTTTTCTCGTGAAAAATAACACTTTCGCCGATATCTTAAGAGCCATACGTTCGGCTCAAAAAGACGATATCTTTATAAGCCCCGAGGTTACAAAAAAGCTTGTCATGGGCCATAAATTTAAAAGCGAGAATGAGACAGATTCTCTTTTTAATATTTTAACTCACCGCGAAAATGAAATATTAAAACTATTGGCCGAGGGTCATTCAAACGCCGACATTGGGCAAAGACTCGGCATTTCGGCGCTGACGGCAAAAAAACACAGAATAAATATAATGAAAAAACTCGATATACATAATTTAGCGGGTTTAACCAGATTTGCAATGAAAGCGGGCATTCTATAAAAAAACTCGACAAATGACCGAACTATTTCGTATATATTGAATAAGAGGTTTTATATAAACTGCCGGTATAGAGTTAATTGTATTTTTTAATAAATAGACCATGAAATCAAGAATTATAACTATTTTTTTTATATTGATATTTTCAGGCTATAAAAGCGTTTATTCTGAGCAAATAACGTATGACAAACCCGGTCTTTACGATAAAATATCTTTAGGCGCGGGTGTCGCCGTTTTAGCCGGGTTACACTTTTTTAGAAACTATATTGGGCCCGAAAATCCCCGCATTGTAAACCCAACCTCTGTAGATGTTGGGGCCCGCGAGAGCTTTTACTGGGGCAGCTCATACAATAAAGCCGCTATAACGAGCGATATTTTAGCCTTAACGCTTGTCTCAAGCGCATTTTGGGCGCCTGCTTTGGGCAGCGCGTCTTATTATTCAAACTTTCATTTAATGTCTGAATCTATCGTATATACCGGTCTTTTGGCCCAACTTGTAAAATTTACAGCGGGAAGACAGCGCCCTTACAGTTATTACCAGACGCGCGAAACAAACGGCGACGTAGACGCAAACTATTCTTTTTTCAGCGGACATACCTCTATCGCTTTCGCGGCGGCTACAACCGGCTCTTTCATTTTGTCTGAAAAATATAAAAAATATTCTATCCCGATATTTACGGCTGCCTATTTACTGGCGTCTATAACCGGTTATCTGCGAATAGCTTCAGATTCCCATTATTTAACCGACGTATTAACCGGCGCCGTTATAGGCATAGGGTCGGGTCTTTTAACATACCATTTAAGAAGACAATGGGTAAATCAGACCTCTTTTTCTGATAAAAGCGTTCATCTTTCAAAATCCGTTTCTTTTTAAACGATACTAGAAATAAATCATTCATAAATAGGTTTTTTATAACAATTATTCCTGAAAACCGGAATATGTCTCGACAAGAGTCTCATTTACTGGGGAGTGACTAATTGATGATTTTTTTACCTGAATAATATCATGCCGATTCTAATAACGGGAATATTAATATTTCTAGCTAGAGTGATTGATGTAACGCTTGGTACATTAAGGACCCTTAGTATAGTAACGGGCAAAATGAAAACGGCTTTTTTACTTGGTTTTGTTGAAATAAGCATCTGGCTTTTTATCATATCAAAGGTACTTGAAGATATTTTAAGAGAGCCTATATTAGGCGTTTTTTACTCTCTGGGATACGCGACCGGGAATGTTGTCGGCATTATGATTGAAAAGAAAATTTCTTTTGGACACACGGTCATTAGAGTCATAATACCTTTGGCAGAGAAACAACTGGCCGATAAAATTCGCGAGGCCGGGTTTGCAATTACAACTTTTATCGGCGAAGGTATGAAAGGCCCTGTTACTGAACTTTGCATAGCCTGTCAGAAAGATGAATCAGAGAAAATTATTTCAATTATTAAAAGACAAATACCTGTTCCCTTTTATATTACAGAACAAGCTATAGATATCAGCAGAATTTTCAGGCCCTCTTTTCAGCAGCCAACAGGCTGGAGATCAGTCTTTAAAAAGAAATAATCGTATGTAGGCGTCAAAATAAACTGAAAACTCTGATAAATTAATCAAAGAAATGCCGTTACGGTCTTTATATTCTAATATTTCAAGCAGCATTTAACTTAAAAAACATTGACGGTATATCAAGACCTTTAAAACTAACCCTAAGGAAAATCTTATGGCGAGAACATGTCAGATAACAGGTAAAGGCACAAGAAGCGGTAATAACGTAAGCCATTCAAACAGAAAAACCAAGAGAACATTTAAGGCAAATGTTCATAAAAAGAGAATTTATCTTGAAGACGAAAAACGCTGGGTAACTATGAGTCTATCAACGCGCGCTCTCAGAACCATTCAAAAAAAAGGTCTCAAAGCGGCGCTAAAAGTTTACGCAGATAAAACGTGCTAAAAGATTTATCTTTTTTTCGCAAAAATCTTTAAAAAAAGCCCGATAAATCGAATAAGTACGTTAAATTATAATAAGCGTACAAATAAGAACTTTATAATGCATTGTATAATATAAAAATGTAAATATAATTTATGAACATAATGAGAGAACAAGAGATATAATTAGAATATAAGAGTATAAAATGCCAGAAAAAAACAATAGAGTTTACATATTTGATACGACCTTAAGAGACGGCGAACAGTGTCCGGGCGCTTCAATGACAGAAGACGAAAAATTGATGGTCGCCAGACAATTGGCCAAGCTTAAAATAGATATTATCGAGGCGGGTTTTCCTGTATCTTCTCCGGTGCAATTTTCGGCTGTTCAAAGAATAAGCCGCGAAATAGAGGGGCCTGTTATCGCGGCCTTGGCCAGAGCGGTAAAAGGCGACATTGAATCGGCCATTGACGCGTTAAAACCCGCAAAGAAAAAGCGAATTCATACATTTATCGCCACCAGCGAAATACATATGCAGCATAAGCTTAATAAGAAGCCTTCAGAGGTGCTTAAAATGGCTGTTGAAGCGGTTAAAATGGCCGTTGATTCAATTGAAAACGTAGAATTTTCTGCTGAAGACGCCACAAGAAGCGATATTAATTTTTTAACAGAAATTGTTGAAGCCGTTATAGAAGCCGGAGCGCGAACCATAAATATACCCGATACCGTCGGATACACAACCCCAAAAGAATATGCCCGTATATTTGAATCATTGATAAAAAACGTTAAATACGGCGAGAACGTTATATTCTCAACCCATTGTCATAATGACTTAGGTCTTGCCGTGGCTAATTCGTTAACCGCATTGCAAAGCGGAGCAAGACAGGTTGAATGCACAATAAACGGCATAGGAGAAAGAGCGGGAAATACGGCAATGGAAGAAGTCGTTATGGCCATTCAAACCCGAAAAGAAATCTTCCCTTATGAATTAAGCATTGATCCTAAGCAGATATCAAAAGCTTCAAGGTTAATAACCAAAGTTACCGGCATGGTTGTTCAGCCAAATAAGGCTATTGTAGGGGCTAACGCTTTTGCGCACGAATCTGGCATTCACCAGCACGGCATGATCAAAAACAGGCTTACTTATGAAATTATGACCCCCGAATCAATAGGCCTTGAAGGCAGCCGTCTGGTAATGGGAAGGCATTCAGGCAGAGCAGGTTTTAATCAAAAAATTATCGAGCTTGGCTTTAAGTTAAATGAAGAAGAAATAAACCGCGCCTATGAACAATTTCTTTCAGTCGCCGACAAGAAAAAAGAAGTATACGAAGAAGATATTATAGCTTTAATAGACGAGCAATTCGGTAAAACGGGAGACGAGGTTTATAAACTTGAATATTTTCAAATCACATCGGGCTCTACTGTTGTACCCACGGCAACTGTGAAAGTAAGCAATTTGCAAAAAGGCATTACTCATGAAGTAGAAGTCGAAGCGGTTACAGGAGACGGCCCTGTGTCTGCACTGTTTAGAGCCATTGAAAAAGCGCTTAATATACAAACTACGTTAGAGGTATTTAATATTACGCCCATAACCTCAGGTAAAGACGCATTGGGCGAGGCTCGCGTCGGCTTAAAGGTGAAAGACAGCAAAGTTTTTTACGGCAAAGGCACCTCTACCGATATAACAGAAGCCTGCGCGAAGGCGTTTCTAAATGCGCTTAATAAATTTGAGAAAACTAAAGCTTAAAGATAATTCAGCTGACCAGAACAACCGCCGTCGCGACAATGCCTTCTTCTCTGCCTGTAAAACCGAGTTTTTCTGTGGTAGTCGCTTTGATGCTTACTTGAGATAAGTTTATCTCTAATAGATCAGAAATATTTTTTCGGATGTCTTCGCGGTAATCGCTTATCTTCGGTTTTTCGCAGATGATTGTGCAATCAAGATTGCCGATAGAAAATCCGCATTCTTTAACTTTTGACTTCGCGAAAAGAATAAAATCTTTGCTGTCTCTGTTTTTATTTTCTTTTATTCCGGGAGGGAAATAATAACCGATATCATAGTCGCTTACCGAGCCTAATAGCGCATCTGTAACGGCATGCAGCAATACATCGGCGTCAGAGTATCCCTCAAGCGAAAACGGCGCCGGTATTTTTACGCCGCCTAATATAATAAAATCGCCTTTTTTTATTTTATGGGCGTCAATTCCCTGTCCTATTCTTACTTTCATTTTATATCTTCTTTAAATGTTATCTTTTTATTTTGAATGTCTCCTGAATAAGAATATACTTCAAAATTTAACGAAAGTAAAAAAGAACCTTCGTCAGAAAAATCAAGATTACTCTCTTTTTCAACGCATTTGTCTAAGGCGTCTGCCCAAACCAACTGCGGAGTTTGAATTTGAAATGTAGAGCTTCGATTAATATACTCGCCTACTTTACCTTTCGTTATTTTGCATAATGAATCGGTCGCCTGCGTAACCGGTATAAAGCATGTATGTGTTTCAGAAAGTTTTTCTAGGTTTTCAGATATGCGGCCTATGAAATCTTCAGACAAAAAAGGCCTATTCGCGTCATGTACGGCGATTTTTTTTATATGGGGATGGTTTTTTTTAAGAGACTTCCACCCGTTTCTCATGCTTTCATTTCGCGTTTTACCGCCTTCTGTCGTATATATTTTTACAAGCGGATGGTTGGTTTCAATAACAGACTTTGCATCAAGAAATACGGGATCTTTTTCATACTCTTTTTTTACCACAAAAACCACGGAATTAAAAGAAATAGAATTTAAAAGTCTTTCGCAGCTTATCGCAAACAAAGGAAGACTGCCGTATGTTAAATCTTGAAGTCGATAAAACTGCTTTGGAAGCGACGAACCAAAACGGGTTCCGCCGCCTCCCAGCAGTAAAATTAAAGCTTTTTCGTTTTTACTTTCCCGCAATTTTTGTAAAAATCATTTTTCCGGCGTTTGTTTGAATAACGCTTGTAACATTTACTTTGGCTTTTTTGCCCATCAACTTGCCGCCATTTTCAATAACCACCATGGTACCGTCGTCTAGATAACCGATGCCCTGATTTTCGTCTTTTCCTTCTTTAACCACCTGTATATCCATTTCTTCGCCCGGTAAAACAACAGGTTTTAACGCGTTTGCAAGATTATTAATATTTAAAACCAATACGTCTTGCAATTCGGCGACTTTATTTAAATTAAAGTCGTTGGTTACGAGCCTTCCCCTGATTTCTTTAGCAAGTCGAACCAGTTTTGCGTCGACTTCGCGGGTATCGTCGTAATCTTTGTAAGATATTTTCACTTCTAAGTCGTCTTTATTTTGAAGCGATTTTAACATATCTAAACCTCGACGGCCCCGGTTTCTTTTTATAGGGTCGGGCGAATCAGAGATTAACTGAATTTCGCGAAGCACAAAATTTGGCACAATCATAGGCCCTTCTATAAAGCCCGCGCTCGCTATATCAATTATTCTGCCGTCAATTATTATGCTTGTATCAAGAACTTTCGGCGAAACGTCTGCGGCCGGCTCAATCGCCTTATCTGCCGCCGGTTTGAAAGACGTTAAACCGAAACCAGTTTCTTTTTCATATAAATAAAATCCATATCCGCTCATTGACGCAAATATACCAAGCAAAGCCCAAACGATATAAGGCGAAAACCCCGAAAAAAGAGGGCTGGCCAACCCCATAACCGCTATAGCCGCGAATATTCCCACCAAAGCCGATACAGTTCTTGTTATGTGAAATTTTTCATTAACTACGTCTAACAAAAACGCCGAACCAACCGAAATTACAAACGTTGTAACAGCGGCTATAATACCGGTCGTAGATTGTTCAAGCAAAAATACAACAGCGCTCGTTAACGCCGCCGTAAGAAAAACAAACCATTTTTGCATATTATCCTCCTAAAATATTTTTATGTTTAAGAAGATAATGTTGTTTTTTTTTGAATGCCGAATATTATTTAGAAAGAATCTCAGATATCATACTGCTTGCTTCTTCAGTTTCAGTGTTTTGCGCTAAAGCAACTTCATTTATAACAAGGCTATAGGCCGATTCATAAAGTTTTCTTTCCATAATGGATAGTTCTTTATCTCTCGCCCGTTTGTACAAATTTCTACAAACTTCAGCCACTGAAAATATGGAACCCGATTTTACTTTTACCAAGTTGTTCTGGTATCGAATCTTCCAGTCTTCTTCTTGCTCTACGTAATCTTCTTTAAGCAACTTAATAACTTTTCTAACTTCGTTTTTATCAATAATATGCCTTAGACCGATTTCTTTAGCATTATCAATAGGCACCATTACTTTCATTTTTGTGTTAGCAAGCTGAACTATGTAATACTTTTTCTTCTTTTTTAAAACTTTTTGTTCGGTAATATCAGCAATTATTCCCACGCCATGCATGGGGTAAACAACATAATCCTTTTTTTTAAACATTTATAATTAATAACTTTTTTAATTGAAACTGTCTTCAAATAGACGTTCATTTTATAATGAATCATCAAACCGTTTCGATTTTTTTAATTCAACTATACTCAAGACCGTTTCTTTTATTTCATATTGAGTAAAATTGTTTTCTCAAAGAATAATTAAATTATTCTTAAGAAAAGACTGCTTTACCCAATATTTTCGGATACAATAATTTTCTTTATGACCCTTTCGGTCACGCCGCCGCATAATGCGACTTCAATTTGCTACTGAACCCTTTAATATAGTCAAACAAAATTAAAACTGTTTTGACGTCAAGATATTTTAAAATATTATATCGAAAATAAGTAATTTTAATCATCGTCGTCTTTTATCTTAATTTGTCTTCTATCTAAATCGCCAGCCTTCGCGCCAAAAGCGTCGGCGGCTTTATGTTGATAAACCAACTCGCCGCCTTTTTTACCTGTAAAACCGCCGATAATAATAACAAGAACGCTAAGGGCCAATATAAAAAGCGTCAATTTCTGTCTCAGAGCGCCTTTTAAGAAAGCGACGACAATAGAGCCAGCGAAAAGAAAAACAACCGATATGGTAAAAACTTTTGCCAAGCCCTCATGAGTTTCTATAATATCTTCTTGAATTATTTTTTCAACAATATCTTCGTCATGTTCGCCGGTCATCATTGAAAACATTGAACCGACGGTCATCAGGGCCAAAACGATAATTAATATCTTCCATAAATCGCTATCAAACAGATTTATTTCAGAATTTTCCTGATTTTTTCTCCATATTAATATTAATATAATAGGGACCAAAAACATAAGCCCTAAGGGCAGGTGAATTACCATTGGATGAAGCATGTTGTCTCCTTATAAACAAAGAATTTTTATATTCTTTATTTTCTCGCGCCATTTTAACATTTCTGGCAAAAAAGGCAAGAAAAAACCGGACAGGATTTTACGATAGGTACATGAGAATTTTTTTCATAAGCATACTTGTTTAACAATTTCTCAAAAGAGTTACAACATTTATCCTGCCCGAATTTTTCTAAGAAGCTTTTTAATATACTTAAATAAAAAAATCAATCCGTCAAATGACTTACGCTAGTCAAAAAACGCTTCTTCATCTTCTAATTCAAAAATTGATTCTAAAAAAAACGCCGTAAATTCGGCCCGCGAATTAAAACCACTTTTTTTATAAATTTCAATAGCCTGTTGACGAGCGGTTCTTTCGCTTTTTTTAAGAAGATTTGCTATCTGCATAAAACTGTACCCTCTTATGACTAAAAAAGCCACGGTAATTTCTGTCTCTGTAAGGCCCCATTCTTTTAATTGGTTTTCAATATCATTGCGTATGTTTGATCGAATTTTAGATGTTTTTATCTTCCAGTATTTTGATTTTTCTTTAAGAGCCTTATTGTCAGATTTCAATTTTTCAATTGATCTAGTTTGATTTAATAGCGTTTTAAAAAAGAATATAAACAGCCATCCGATAAATATGAAAAATAAAGACTCAACAAATAAATGCGAAAAATCAAAACCAAGATATAAATCGTCATAAATATCCCAAAACGAGAATATTAACAGGACCCCTAAAATGATTACTATTATTCGATAACGCATTTTTTTACAGATAATTCATGGGGTTACGCTAATATTTATTACCTATTTTTTTATCGCTTCTTTTAATATCTTCTCTTATCGGGCCATAGTAAAAAACCTCTATTTCGCCTTTAAAGGGGCTATTTTCTGAAAATAATAGTCTATATTTTCTGCTGCCTGACGAAAAAAATTCAAAAGGAACGATTTGAAACCCTTCTGAATCTGGCGGTATTTTTACTTTGTTTTCGGGAAGCGTTTTTTCAAAGTAAAATACTTTACCAGACTTTTCTGCCCCGTCTTTCTTTATTAAATAAAAAGAATACATGAAATCAAAGTTGAATTTATCGTATGATACAGAAGTAAATCTGTCATAATACTCAGATAACGATAACGCCTTGTATTTTTTTTGAAATTCGTCGATAAAATACAATTCAAATAAATTTACCTCTATGGGTTTATTTGATTTGTTAACCGCTCTGAACTTAAAAAAAGACAATCCGGGAAGTCTGTATATTTTTTGTTTTGAATATAAGTTAAGTCTTTCAGCTAGATCTTCCATTTCAAAACCGGTAATCGACTCTAAATAAATAAACAATCCATTTTTTTGAAAAACTAAAATATCATTAAAATCGTTATTTTCTCTGTGATTTACGACAGAATATCGAATCAATTCTCTTTTTATAGACGGATTTCCGCAAAAAAAGCCTATGGCGATTATAATAAAAAAAGAATACTTCTTAATCATATTTCTTGAACGCGGGCCTTATTGAAAAACCGAAAAATATTTTTTCAAGTCAGAATATAATTTGTTCCATGTTGGCACAATGAATTTTTTTTGAAACAAATCTTTTTTTCTCTTAAAATAATAGGTATCGTAATGATGCTCAAGCAGAAGTTCGGCGGTTTTTAATTTATTATCTTCAGCAATAAACGTTTCTATTTTACTGAATACTTCTTTTGAAAAATATTGTTTTATTTTTTCAACTTTCACGAGAATTATATTTTTTGACAAACCCGAATACTCTTCTGCAAGACGTTTTGCCCTTTCTCTTAAAGGCAGCTCTACCCATATTTTTTCTGATTCAATCATGGAATGATAAAATTTATCGGGCAGTAGAATTTTTCCTATTTTTCTGCTTTCGCCTTCAACAATTATGGGCTTGTCATTGTTCAACTTTTTATACGAAGAAAGGGCATAAAACAACCTTGATTCAAACATTTTTTGAGCGGGCTGGGTTTCAAAATCTCCTCCGAGCATTGATCCTTTATGAGAGGCCATTTCTTCAAGGTTGACGGCGTAAAATCCGTCTGATTTAAGCGCGTTTATTAAATCGCTTTTTCCGCTGCCGCTGGGGCCGTAAATTACCCTTAAATTGTAATTTTCAGTTTCAAAAAAAGAGACTACCCTTTTTCTATAGGCCTTATATCCCTTTTTCAGAAAATAAACGTCATATCCTATGAGAAATAATACAGAGAAAAGAGATTTTGAGCGCATACCCCCGCGCCAGCAATAAACGCATATTTTTCTTCTTGAAGCCGGTTTCTTTAAGTCTTTTAATATACCGGGAATATTTTTTAAAATATAGTCGGCCCCCATTAATCTGGCCGAAAACGGATCTTTTTTATAAAGCAAACCAACCTCTGCGCGTTCTTTATTATTTAGAACCGGCAGATTAACCGATTCAGGAAAATGATCTAATTTATATTCGTCTTGGCTTCTTACGTCTATGATAAACCAGTTTTCTTCTTCAAGAGAACTTAGCAGAGTTTCGGCTTCAATTATACGCGAGGGAGGCACCATTTGAATTACTGAATTCCCTAAATTAATTTTGTGCGTCAATGCTTATTCTTTGTCGGGTTGAAAAAGAACCATCAACATAGTAAAGAACCGCACCCTCCTTCGTTCGCCTGTACCATTAGCGACTTGTACCGTTACGAAGTTGGCGTAGCCATGCGAAGTCGAGGCAAGCTGACCGCAAGGCCGCGCCTGTCGAAGCACTTGTGCTGTTAGCGAAGCTGGCCGTAAGGCCGCGGAGTCGAAGCACTTGTGCTGAGCGGAGTCGAAGCATCGCTTCTTTATAAATAACCCACCGCTATATCAAATCTAATAGATTATTTTGTGAAAGTACTATAAAGAATACAGGAAGTACCTTTTCTTCTAATTTTCTTTAAACCGGATGGTTTAAGTCAATGTTTTTTTCTTTGAAAGTAGACTTAAAGTCTTTCATCATAATCTTAAACGCGCTTAATAGATACTCCTTGTTCAGCTCGTCTTTCATAACAATAACTTCTTTCATCTTCTCTTTATAAAAATCTCTATAGCACATGCCTACTGCTTTGTCGACATCAGATAAGCTCATTTCATATGGCTCAATCACCGGATCTAAAATGTTATATTTTGAATAATCAAAAACTCTTATTCTGTCTTTATATTGTTTGAATTCAGGCGTATAAGGCCACGGCGTATAAACAGGAAAAACGGCCACGTCGGGGTTCAGTTTTTTCGCCATTTCAATTGTTTTATTGATAGAATCCCATGTCTCTTCGGGAAATCCCACCATAAATGAGGCTTCTGTTAAAATTTGCGCCTCGCGTAAAATATTTATCGCCTCATGCACCTGATCGATAGTAATACCTTTATTTATTTTTTCAAGTATTTCTTCGTCGCCGCTTTCTGCCCCCATATAAACATGAAGAATTTTAGCTTTTTTATATTTGTGCAGAATATCTTTATCTCTTAAAATATCGTCAACCCGCGTTTCAAGCAAGAAATAAACGCCCAGGTCTTTTTCTATGAGCAAATCTAAAATCGTCTCCCACCTTTGGCGGTCTTTTGTCGGGTAGGCGTCAATAAATGTTACCACGTTTACGTCGTATTTATTTTTAAGCGTTTCAATTTCTTCGACTACCTTTTCGGCCTTTCTGGGGCGCCATTTAACGTCCCAAAAAAGTCGCTGGCTGCAAAAACTGCAGCTCATATCGCAGCCGCGCGACGTTAAAACAGAAGCAAGTCTGCCGCCGGGAGGATCTACATTGTATTTATAGTAGTTCCAATCGATAAGATCCCAAGCGGGGTTTAAACTGTCAATATCTACAATAAGCTCTTCCCGGGGATTTTTAACAATACCGCCATCGGCCGAATAAACAACGCCATTTAAGCCGTTTATTTCTTCGCGCGAATCTGCTTTTATTATATTTTGAAGAACCGCCTCGCCCTCGCCGCGAATTATATAATCAATATAGGGTTCATTATTTAACATCTCTTCATACATAAACGTGGGATGAGTTCCGCTTATAACGGTTAGAATATCAGAATTTACTTCTTTGGCGGTTTCTAGAATTTTTATTGCCGCCGGCACAGAAGCGGTACTTAAAGTACCCGTTACCGGCAAGTAATCCATCGTCATGACAATATCGGGATTATATTTTTTTATTTCTTTAGAAATATCATTATAATCATGATGAAGCGTCATGGCGTCGTAAATTTTCGCTTCGGCCCCCGCGTCTCTTGCCGCCCCCGCAAGGTATATCATATAAAGAGGCGGCCATTGACCCGCCATATGAACCCCGCCAGTATGAAAGGGAGCCGTTACAAATAATATTTTTTTCATTGATTTGCCTTAATGTATAGTAGTATTACGTTTTAATGATGTTAAAAACGACTTAGGATATAGCTTTACAAGTAAAAAATGGAATATTTCAGTCTATGAGTTTCGATTAACTTTTTATACATTTCAGTTTCAATAACTCTGGATATAACTATAATTATACAAATACGGAATCGTATTCCATAATTGTAATATTATATTATGTCAAAAAAAAATAAAATAGAAATTGAAAGTCATCATTAATACATCGGTGCTGTCATATTTTTTTTATTTTCAGGGTATGTTTCTATATAAACTTTTCATCGAAAAAGCTTTTAATATTTCAAATTGAACCGGTATTTCAAGAAAAGAAAGTCTGTCATAATAATCGATTACTTTTTCATGTTCATTTAACATTGCATTAGATAGCATACCAATATATATGGGATAAATAAAGCTCTTGCGATCAGGAATTCTGCCGGTCGGTATAAGCGAACCGGAGATACGGTTCATTTCAATAAAATTACGCAGATATATAGATTTATAGAGATAAAGCCATGATTTAGAATATTCAGAAAACTTAGAAAAACATCTTGAATTTTCTATATCAAATATAATGCCTGCTACTTGTTCTTTAGGCAAATATGAAATATATAAATTCATTAATAATTGTAAAGAATTAACCCAATTCTCTTCATTATTTACAATACTGCACTCGGTAAAAGTTTGACTAAGAACATTAAAGGCGCTTCGATGTTTAGAGTCAATATGGTGCCATCGCAAATCACTCGAATCTTTTTTCCTAAGAAATTTTTTATAATTATCATAAAATGTCAAAGCAATAAGAGGTTTCACATCAGTTATAAAATTCATAGAAGACGTATATTTTAAATGATGCTCTTCAAATCTATACTTTTCAAAAATATTTGCCATTGAAGGCGTTATTTGCGGAATGTTTTTAAGCAAAAAAGCATTCTCCCTTAAAAATCTGGCGCGTACAGCCCGCGTATCTAATACGGGATAATAATCAGATTGAGAATCTATATTAAAAGATTGAAAATATGGATCTAATAATGCTTTATTGCCAAGATATAAAAATCTTAAATCATTATAATTATTAATGCCAATAGATGTAAATATTTTCTTAATATTTTTTTTACTAAAATATTTTTCTAAAAATTCATTTGCAGAAAGAGAAAGTCTGCCTTGATTTGAGGCCAGTATAATCATATCGGCATCGGTATAGTATATTGCATAATGTTTGAAATTTGCCGACAAAGATTTCATGATAGAGGCAATGAGGGGCATATTTATTTCATACATATGAAGCCATTGCGAAAATATACCGCCTTTGCTTAATTTAGCCTCAATTAATTTATAAAACTCTTTGGAAAAAAGGCTGGATGCCCCGCTCACCCAAGGGTTTGGCGGCTCTGAGACGATGACATCATATTTTTTCTGAGAAACTGATAAGAATGTTCTGGCGTCTTCAATATGTATTTTAGAACGTTTATCTGTAAATATCTTTATAACTTTTTGTCCCATATAACGAGCGCCTTCGACCATGGCCGGCTCAATTTCAATAGTATCTACATTTTTGATACCGGGAAATTGCAATAGAGTACTTGAAGTTAAGCCAGAACCCATACCTATAACCGCCGCATTTTCAATATCACTTTTATAAATATAAGGCAGCGCGCTAAGCAATATCATAGTCGGTTCATCGCCGGATATTTTATTTATGCCCCCCACAGCCGCTTCGGGTTTACCATTAGAGATAATTGTTCTTGTATCTGCATTTTTTGTTGTAATAACATCTATACTTGCAGTGCGGCCGTCTTTATGAAAATTTAATATATAATCGTTTTCTGTTTGCATTCTACCATGGCGAAAAACTCCGGATGACATTTTATATTGATCAAATTTAACAAAAATAAAAGAAAACATCAATGCAATGCCTGAAAAAGCCAAAGCCGCATAATCTCTTTTTTTAAGGATCAATTTTGAATAATAAAACAATATGAAAAGACCGGTTAGAACATCAATGACCGAGCCGCACAAAATCATATTTTTTAAACCCAAAGCCGGCATTAATAGATAAAACGCAATACCGGTGCCAATGATTGAGCCAAGCGTATTTGCCGCATAAACAGAGCCTATAGAACGTTCAGCATAACCCTTATTTAGTAAAATTTTAGTTATAAGCGGCAGCGTCATACCCGCGCATACTGTTACAGGTACAATGATAAATACAGAAATTAATACAGATGAAATATTATACGCAAAATAACCTGCATCTGTTTTAGGCAATGTTTTTATCAGAAACGCGGTTATATCAAAACTGTAATTATAAAACCATATCGTTATTGACGCAAGAAGACCCATTAAAATCTGTATAAATGACAGAAAAACAATGGTGTTGCGTATTTTATCAATATAAAATTTTATAATAAAACCGCCGAGTGCTAAACCAAATATAAAAGATGATAGTATTAATTCAAAGCTATGTACAGAATTACCCACAACCAAAGAAATCATACGAAGCCAGCCTATTTCATATATGAAAGACGCTGTGCCCGTTAGCGCGGCGCAGGCAAGAAATATGATTTTATCTTTCTTTTCAGTATTTGAAGACAACGGTTTTTTGATATTCTCAAAAAAATACAACGGTTTCTTTTCTTTTACGTGCAAATAAAAGATTGAAAATGCTATAAATAAATTGATAATGCCGCCTGCAATAACCGTACCGGGCAGGCCATAATTATCTATTAAATAATAGCCTGCAAAAAGAATTCCCAAAGAACCTCCAAGGCAGTTAACAAAATAAAGATTGCTGATAATTCTTCCTTTATGTTCTTTAGATAATCGAACCAGGGCAGAACTTAACAAGGGAAAAGAAGTTCCGAGCAATATTGTCTGCGGAAAGATCATCATAACACCCGTGACCCATTTGATAAGATGAGAGAATTGGCCGGAATTCATATTATTTAATATTGAATTATAAGAAAAATCTGTTATAAAAATGTAGAGAGGGTGAAAAAATAACGCATATAAACCAAGTAAAGCTTCTGCCAGAGCATATAATAATAACAGGTTTTTTAAACGCCTGCTGTAGATAGCGGTTAAATGAGAACCAATAGCCAGACCGCCTAAAAATATCCCTATAACAAGAACCTGTGCATAAGCCGCATGACCAAGATATAATTTAAGATACTGTGTCCATATATGTTCAAAGATAAGACCTGAAAAACCCGATAAAAAAAATAAAAAATAATAGAAGTTTCGCATTCTCTTTATGACAAATGAATAAATTAAGGGCCGGGATGCGGCGTAGGGCCGAACAATCCGACGCCCCAGTAAGAAATTATCATAATAAAAATTCCCAGTAATGCCAAATATGAGGCGCGCCTAAGCTTCCAGTTTAGAAATGAGCGGGCATGCAGATAAAAAGCGTAAAACAGAAAAGAAATCAGTGACCATGTTTCAAGGGGATCCCAGAGCCAGTAATTACCCCACAGTTTTTTCGCCCATAACGAGCCTGACGCTATCATGATGGCATGGTTTATGAAACCTATAACAATATATCGATAACTGCTTTCATCAAGAATTTCAATATTAGACATTTTTTTATATCTTTCATTTTCCGGATTTTTTTGCTTTAATACAACAAAAACGGCATAGCCGGTGCCTATGGCATAGCAGCCAAAGGCAATCCACGCGAAAATAACATGTACCGCGAGCCAGGGGCTGTCATAAGCGGGGCCTATGGGTTTTATATTTATACCATGAAGATAGCCGTAGCCCAAAAGCAGGAATGTAACTGGAATTACAACGAGACCTACCGGTTTTTCTATTTTGCCCATTTTGTCAAAAATCAAATAAATTAGTATGGTAAACCATGTACCGGTAAGATTTAGCTCAAAAGTATCGGTTACAGGCGAATGACCGCTTAATATCCAGTGAAATATACCTACAGCTGTGTGCAGTAAAAACGCAATATACAATGAATAAGAAGTGTATTTTTTTAGATTTTCTTTTTTCTTTATAAAACCAAACAACTGAAAAATAAACGACGCCACATATGAAAAAACCATAAACCAAAATAAGATTACCTCTGTGTACTTCATACTCTAACCTTCCTTTTTTATCTGTTAACTATTTTCTACTTTATACCAGCTTTTTATATCTGGAAAATATCTAATCATAAGACCTATTACAAATATATACAAAGCCCAGGCGGCCAAGACATAACCAGGATCATCAATAATCGTAAATGAATTCCATCGCCTTAAATTCATAAAGTAAAGATCATAGCTGCCTATTTTTATCTTCTCGCCTAATTTTATATAACCCAGTTTTTTGCGACTGCCCTTATTGTCTTCAATCTCTACAAACATGATCGGGTTTACAATATTTTCGCCTGTTTTGATAATTTTTCCGTTTTCTTCTTTATGCGCCGGCATTACCGATATATTTAATCTTTTTTTCAAGAAATCTAAATCAAGATAATCGCTGTAGCTTCTGTAATTTGAAATATTTGAAGTTTTAAGGGCCACAAAAGCATTTGCCATCTGACGCTGGTTTACCGTATCATAAATCATGATTTCAGGAGAATAACCGACTTCTATAATTGTAAAGGCATAATCATCAAAAACATATGGATCATTTATTTTCGAGATTGCCCTCGTAGCAACATTGTTCTTATCTATAATTTCAAAATATGAGTCGGTTCTTACATGATATTTTCCTTCTTGATAATAAGAATCAATTTTCTTTTGTCTAATCATAATACCCGAATGCTCTTTTTTTCTAAGAGCGCCTTTTGCAAGATATTGATAGTTTTTTTCTTCGTCAATAAAACTTTGATTTTCTGTCAAAACAAGAGAACCCGTCATTTTATAACCGGAACTTATAAAAGTAGCGGTCAATAATACCAGTAAACTTATATGAACCGTTATGAAACCATACACTCTAATTCTTTGAGAACCCTTTAACTTAAGAATATTTTGTAACGGAATAATTTTAATAATCGTGCACAGTAAAATATTTACAGCAAGTAAAGCGACAATTGATAAAAATAAATACGATTGAAATATATTATAAAAATCGAGAAGATTTGCTATAAAACCGATACCCGGGTTTTCTTTTTCCCATAAGCTTATTTCTGATAAAGTAAAAAAACCTTTCTGCGGTATAGCGATACTAATAAATAATAAACAAAGAACAAAACCAATTAATATAAGAGCTAATTGATAAGAGCCTAACGCGTAAAATATTTTTTTAATTATTTCTTTTGCTTTCATCAGTATTCTAGTATTAATAAAGACTGCTTATTTAATTACGATGTCAAGAATTTAATTTTTGCGATATCCTTTTTATCTTAAGCCGAGACATAGCACATTAATTATTTCATGACCCATTGCTATAGCCATGTGTCATTTACGTTTTTATAATTTGTTTTAATATTTTTGTTAAAAATTGGAAAATGGAATTAGTTTAGGCAATCTGCTATATTTATATTAAAGAAAAATAATTTTTTCATACAACAATTAGGGGGCTGTATAATAAGTCGTATTTCGATACATTTTCCGCCGTTCATCGAGTGAAAAATGCCGATTTTAAGGCTTTTTTTGTATCGAGATGAAGCGGAAAACACTCAATAACCTACTTATTACACAGCCCCTTTTGACAAAAAAGATAATTGACCATGTCTATATTCATAGCTTTATACCTAACTCAAATAAAAATCTGTTTGACCCGATCAGTTCATCTTTAGATTAAGTAACAATCAATGAGCTTATTAAAAAAAATTCTATTGATGTTTGGCGGCGCATTTTTGATTTTCTGGCTTTTGGCCGCTTTTGACGACTACACTAAAACCGCTGTAATTAAGCACTTGTTTGGTTTTGGCCCTTCAAATTCAGATACAAACATTACTAGTCATGAAAAACAAAAGGCTCTTGAATTTATTAAACTGTTTAATCATGAATTATCAAACAGTTACAAAAATCTTAAATATAATAATTTAATGTCATATCAAATTGAAAAAAGTCTTTTAGATAATTACATAGAAGAGCTTAACTTCTTAAGAAAAAATGATAAAAATATGAATATATTAATTAAAGAAATCTATTTACTTAAAGCTTTTAAACTGAACAATTCTCAAATAAGATTAAAAACAAAAGAGCATATATCATACCAGTATACTAAATTATCAACTAAAAGCGCGGTATCTGATTATAAAGAAGAAGAATTTACAATGACTTATATTTTAGAACCGCAAAAAGATGGTTTCAAACTGGTTTCTATTGAAACAGAAAACGTAAGCAATAATGAATAAAGAAAACATAGATAAAAGTATACTGCGAAAATTCTGGGATTTTTTAGGATCAAGGAATTTATCTGTGGTTTTATTTGCGACGGCAATTATGTTTGTCTTTATTCTTTTTATCTTCGCGTTTTTAATGCCCGTTATGGGAGTTAACAAAGTCGCCCAAATAGTTCCCCTTCAATTACTTTATATAATATTTTTTATAAATTTAACAATATGCATGATAAAACTTCTGCCTGTTATAATTAGAAATTTTAATTCTTCTAAAAAAGATATGCAAAGAGAACTTGATAAATCTTCAAGTAAATTTAAAATAGATTTATCAAGCTTTGATAACCCAGATTTTATAAAGTACCTGAAAAAAAGATTTTTCAAAATTGTTATTCATAAATCTGATGAAAAAGAAGGCAATATTAAACTTTATGCCGTAAGAAACCGATTTTCTCCCTTTGGCAGTCTTCTTTTTCACTTAAGTTTTTTTCTAGTTCTTTTGGGCATAATTACAAGTTTTTTATTCAGGTTTGAAGGAACGGCAATCATGCCAGAAAACTATATATTTAAACCGAATACAGCTTACCAGAATATTTCCCGAGGCATTTTAGGCTCTTTGCCTGAAACCTCTTTTCAATTAAAGAATATTATACCAACATTCTGGGAAGATAAAATGCATTTTATTAATCTTGAGGCAAATGTATTGCATGATAAAGGCGAAAGCAAGTTAAAACTAAGTCATGCTACAGAAATAAGCGGGGCCAATGTCAATATTATAGGATTTGGCTATGCCCCGTTTTATGTCTTAAGAGATAAATCATATAAGATTTTAGATAAAAACCACGTTATTTTAACGATATTGACGCCCAAAAGCGAAGATTTTTTTCAAATACAAGGGTATCCTCATAAAATATATGTGAGATTATACCCTGACTATATGATAAAAAACGGCAAACCTTTTACGAAAACCATGAACGCGGTAAACCCGGCTTATTCATTGAGAATTTTTAGAAACAGGTTTTTAGTATATGAAGGAACTATCAAACAGGGAGAAACGGCCGATTTTGACGGCTTAAAACTTTCTTTTGACAATTTGTCAAAATGGGGAAATTTCAGGGTAGTTAACGACCCTGGTGAAAGCGTTATTTGGTTTGGCTTTTTTATCATGGCGCTGGGCCTTTTTTTAAAACTTGGTTTTTATAAGAAAAAAATATTTATATGGCAAGAAAATAAAAAAATATATTTAACCGGAAGTTTTGATTATTACAACAGCCTGAATGAAAAATGGTTACAAGAATTGGCTTTAAAATTTAACAGGAAAAAATCATGATAACATTTGAGAATATCTTAATTATAACGGCGATAATTTTATACGCTATTTCTTTTCTTTATGAAATAAAAAAACAAAATTATAAATACAATTTTTATATTTTAATTACAGGGTTAAGCATGCATTTATTATCTGCGCTTATTCGGTGGGCCCATATTGGCCACCCTCCCGTATTTGGTACCTATGAGGCCGCGTTGCAGGGCTCATGGTTTTTAGCCTTATATGTAGCATTTTCGCGATACTCGGCGCATAAATATTTCAGCCTGATGATAAAAACCGCTTTGCCCATGACAATTATAATTTTACTTTACGGTATGGTTTTTTTTGACACAGGTAGAAAACCGTTAACGCTGTCAGAACAGAGCATCTGGGTAGATCTGCATGCTCTTTTCGCGTGGCTTGCCTATGCGCCTTTTACTCTGGCTTTTTGTTTGTCGGGCGCATACCTGTGGCGCCAAAGAAAAAATAATAAAATAACAGAAAATGAAGAACCGCTTGTTGCCCACGAAATTATTGACGAATTGAGTTTTAAATACATTAATCTGGGTTTTATATCTCACACCGTGATGTTTATGCTGGGAAGTTATTATTCTTCTATTTTATTCGGTTCATGGTGGCAATGGGACCCGGCCGAATCGACTTCGCTAATTACATGGCTTTCAGTCGCGCTTTACATTCATTTAAGACTTTTTTATAACTGGCGCGAAAAAAAAGCCGCAAAGCTTTATATGGTTATATTTTTTACGATTATTTTTTCATACTGGGGTCTGGTTCATTTGCCTGAAGGTATAACTTACCATGTTTTTGATCTCGAAATAAAACCGGCACACTAAGCTTCTGCATTAATACAAAATTTTCAGTATGCTGTTATATTATTAGAATTACAGACTAATCTGTTCGTACATCTCCATTATGTTTACAGCCGGCTTCCCAGCAGGATCCTGCGCCGCCGCCTTCAGAAATATAACCATATATTCGCCCCCCCATAACAAAGCTTTTAGATGCGCCACCCGGATTCCAGGGAGACGTAGAACAGTAATTATAGCTGTTACCGTGAATATTACCCCAGGCAGAACCGTTTCCTTCTGCGTTACAATAATTATACCCCGGAATTTTTTTATTCCAGTCTACCATAGTAAAACGAACCGGCCCGCCATGACAACCCGCACAGCCATATTCGTCAGAGCCAATAGAGTGTTGAGCGTCATGCGCCCTGTTCATAGCCCCCGTATTGTTATCATCGCCGCCGCTGTAAACCGCCGGATCATGACATTTATTGCAGAAGCCGTTACCGCCTGTGCCGGCTACCCCGCCGCCGTCCCAGCCTGCAGGAATTGCCGCTTCAGTCAACCCGTTATAATCTGGCCCAACTAGCATATCTTCGCGAATCATGCGCTGGAACCCCCCGCCGTGCGCGCCGTTAGCATGACAGTCAAAACAGGTAATTAAACTTGCCGTACCTGTATTATATGGCGACGCTAAATGCTTAACCGCCCCGGGAGATGTAGCTAACGCAAAAGGATTGCCGACTGTACCCTTCACAGGATGAAAAGAATAATGAGCGGTGCTAAGCTGTGCGTCTACATTAGGTATACTGCCTCTTGTCATTGCAGAAAAAGGCTGAGCAGCAGAAAAACCAAGCGCAACAATATCGCTATTTTGAGCGCCGTCGACATCATGACAACCAAGGCAAAAATTATTTTGCAATGCGTTAATTTCAGTTGAATATGTATCATTGCCAATCAATACTGATCTGGTTCTTTGAAATCTTTGAGTCGCAGTAGAGTTTGTTAATGAAATTACATTGCCCTGAGTATCAGGGTCTCTTAAATCAACAACGCCATTTTTGTGATATGTAGGATTCGGATCGCCGTTCGTATCGCCCTCGACGTGGCATACCGAGCAATCTTTTATTGTTATACCCGAACCGACAACATGGTGGTTAGTATTAAATTCATTTGTGGCAGCTACTCTATTAAATGGCGGATTGCTTCCTGAAACCGCCTTTTCGCCACCGTGACAGCCAAGACAATCGCCGCCTGCGGGCGACCACCCTTTAACTACGCCGTCAACATAGTGGTTATGGCAAGATTTACAATTGCCTCCCACCGCCTGATCGCCCGATGTATGAGATCCCAAATCAGGTTGATCTTTTGAGGGAACTACCGACTGATTTCTATACTGGGCAGTAGCCGTATGGCATACTTGACAAACGCCTGTTCCCGTGTTATCAACAGCGGTTGTAATATCTGTATAAGTATTAACTGTATAAGTACTTAGAATCGCTTCTATTAAAGCTGCGTTAGTGCCTGCGTCGGCAAGGTGAGGTGTATGACAGTCGCCGCAGTATGTTATTGGCGCATGCCCGTCATGATTGGTGGGAATAAAGCCAAATATATCACCCGGTTTACCAGCCGCGTGGCAGTTCATGCAAAAATTACCTATGGCATCGGACGTTGTAGGAAACAAAGGTTCAGTAGTAACGCTAGGGCTTGAAGTGACATCATGACAATCGGCGCATACATAATTTATAGTGCTATGCGTCGCGAATATTTCTGACGAAAAACCATAGTAGATAATAATAGCTAAGACCGTTGAGGCGCTTGATAATATAATAGTTTTAATTGATTTCATTTATAACTCCTTCTATTAAAATATGTTAAAAACTTCAATGCGTTTATTGCCCGCATTAGTAACCAGCAACCTTACACCATCATCTGAAAAAATAACATCGTTGGCCAATTTTAACTGTTCTGTCAATGTACCATATGACCCGTAGTATGACGTAAAAGTATGAGTTGTGTCAAACACAAGAATGACACTAAAGAGACTATCTAGAACATAGGCCCCGCCTATCGAAGTAAAAGTTACCCCCATAGGCGAACCGTTAGGATCTCCAAAAAAGCTAAAATCTACACCGCTGGCATAAGTTGAACCCACTGCCTGATATTCATTAGCGGTTAAAACATAATTAAAATCATAAATACGAACAGTGTTATTATTAAAATCACATACCGCAATCTCGCTTAAAGCGGGGTTAACCTCTACACATGTGGGAAACTTCAACTCTGTATCGCCAAAAGCGGTCATTTCAGTTTCAGTAATTTCATTGTATACCCGCACCATGTTTGAAGTACTGTCAGCGATAAATATTTTACCGTTAAAAACGCTAATATCATTCGCAAAGGTTATATTGCCCACGCCAAAAGATCTCTTATATGAACCCTCTAAAGAATAAACATCCACACTTTGCGACGCTCTGTTGCTGATTAACAGTTCTTTAGCTGAATTTACGGCAATACCATATGGGTTATAATTAACTTCTATGGCCCGATAAGCTTTGCCGCTGTTATCGTATAACCAGACCGATTTATGTGGCGGATTGCTTACGGCAAAACCCATGCCGTCAGGCAAATTAACAATTCTAAAAGGTTGAGGAGCATAATATGCCTCATAATATTTACAAACGCCCTTTATATTTATGCCACCAGGACATGACCGTTTTGTAGTGGCTGCTTTTTCAACCGTATTTATGCTTATGTTTCCGGCAATGTCTCTGGCCCTAACGACAAAATAATATGTTGTATTCGGTAGCAGCGTCGTAAAGCTGTAAGATAAAGCGCCTGGCTGTGAGGCAATACCTCTGCTTGAGAAATTCTGACCGCCAGAGGTTCTTGCAATAAATATTTCATAAACAATTGAAGATGACTCAGTTATATTATCTGAAGCTGGGGTCCAATAAACATCAATAGCCGTATTATTCACGCTGACCGCAGACATAATTCCCGAAAATATCGGCGGACTCGTGTCAATGCTCCATGTATAAGTGGTGGCTGAAGCTTCTGACTGCCAGTTTCCCAAGGCGTCTTTGCCTATTACACTTATAGTGTGTTCGCCTTCTGAAAGGCCCGTTAACTGAAGTATTGTAGCTGGTAAAAACTCTGCGCTATATGGCCCGCCGTCAATGCTGTATTTATAGCCGTCTACGCCCGTAATAATAATATCTGTTGAAGTCTGATTTGTTATTTTTTTTGGCATGGTGGTTAAATCAAAAACAGCCGTATACGCGTTTGTTTTTACCAACAACAAATACTCTTCAGCAGTGGCCTCGCTTTGCCAGTTATTATTGGCGTCTTTACCAATTATTTTTAAGGAATACATTCCGTCTTCTGTTACAGTTGCTTCAAGCGGGGTAGTGATATCAAATTCGCCAACCCACCCGGTATTATTTAAATTGAACTTATAAGCTGTGATACCATTATTTAAAACAGCATAATTGAAAGTAAGCGTATTTACCTCTGGTAAATTTTCAATACTGTTCGGCATTTCATCAACTTCAAGATAAGCCTTATCTACTCTCCATGAATATATCGTTGGTGTTTCTGTAGACTGCCATAGATCATTATTATCTTTACCAATAACATATATAATTTTAGTTCTGGCATTGGCTATATTCTCAATATAAATAGGATTACTAACAGGCATTTCGTCGCTCCATCCGACAGTATCTACTCTATATTTATAGGCGACAATATTTGTGCCGCCAACCACAAATAATGCGTCATTTTTCACGGTAACTTCAGGGGGTTTAATGGTTAATTCGGCTGTTGGTAAAACCGGCGGAGGTACTTGATTATTATTTTGTACGCTAACGACTTCTTCTTTACCACCGCAATTAGATAATATAAAGGCGGTCATTGTTAATACGGTTAATAAAAATAAATTTTTAATCATAAAAAAACCTCTTTCGTTAAATTTACTATAACATTACTTGCTTCCAAGATATATAACGATAAAAGATATAAAATAAGGACAGTGCGTCAATATTTTTTAATCTTTTTGAGTTTATAAAATTGTCACTTTAAGGCATGATTTAACGGGGTTTTTTATTAAAACCCCAATATTTGCTTACTGAACATGAACTTATAGCTGCAGAAATCCATCGCTATGCAAATACGTATCGACTAGTATACCGTAATCTTTTTATTGCAAAGCGATATTTCTTAACAACAACTCATGTTCACCCATATTTAAAAAGAATCGTCACATCTCTTTAAAGGTCAAATACAAACCGTTTAAGATGTTGTTCATTTTCTTATAATTAAGCGTACCGGGGGTGTCTGTTTTTTTATGGTAATTTTTGTTTCTGTAAAAAGCGGTATCGGTTATCATAAAAGCGGGATAATCATGCGCCCAGAAAGAGCGATGGTCAGAAAAATCAACGCCGGGTAAAGAAGCGGGCGCGATTAAAATTTCGGCGTTAAACGAAATGTTTCGGCTGAAATTTTCATAAAACTCATTCGTAACGACTCCGTATTCATGCGTGCCGACAACCGCTATAAAGTTTCCTTTTTTTGGGTATGTATGCTCAAGAATCGGGCTCGGATATTCCTGAATTTTTCTTTCTGAATAAAATCCGAGCATTTCAAGAGAAATCATAAAGTGCACTTTTTCGTTTTTTTTTCGCAATGCCCTGGCAAAAATATGGCTTCCCATTTTTGAATCGCCGAAAGAAGGCGGCTCTTCAAGGGTGAAAAAAACAAATATCATCGGATGGTTTGTTTTTACAGATTTAAACTGTTTTATCAGCTCTAATAAAACGGCGACCGCCGAAGCGTTATCGTCGGCGCCCGGCGTTCCCATGATTGTATCATAATGGGCGCCTACAATAATAGCTCCGGCGTCAGAATTTAACCCTTCTTTTTTAACGTAAATATTTTTATAAGGAACATTTTTTATTTTAAACGTTTGTATTTGATAATCGATATCGTTTTTTGAAAGCTCCGTTTCAATATATTGCGCCGTCTGCTCAAGATTTTTATAATGAAAAACTGATCTTTCGCCGATGGTTTCGGCTAAATAATAAACGTGCCTTTTTAATTCGCCGGTTTTATGAATATGCAGACGCTGCGCTCTGTATACTTTACCGGAACCTTTTTTACCGAAAAAAAACATATGCCGATAATTGTAAACTCCGGTTACCGCATATATTAAAAGAACCAGTATAATAATTAATGATAATATCCAATATATTTTCACAAAAAATGTTTATTTTTATTTATTGCGATTGTCAACAATTTTCCATTGCACTTTATCGAGATCACCATAAAGTTTTTGACAACGAGATAATCTCTCTGTATATTGCATTATAATATTATGATATAAGGAAGAATTTTGAATACTGAAGAACAATTAATATCATTAGGCAAAAACATAAGAAAAGACTTTCCATTTTTTCAGAACAACCCGAATACGGTCTATCTTGATACGGCGGCTACTTCGCTTGTTCCCAAAGACGTTATAGAAAACATTGTTTTATATTATGAAAAATACGGCGCCAATGTTCACAGGGGCGTCTACAAAGCCTCTGCTGAGGCCTCTGAAATATACGAAAATACGCGAAAAAAAGTAAGAGATTTTGTATCGGCGCCTTCTGATGTCGAAGTTATTTTCACAAAAAATACGACAGAGTCTTTAAACCTGCTCGCTCATAGTTTATCTTCGGCTAAATCTGAATTAAACGAATTTTTCAGCGGATGGAACGACGGCCTCAAAAAAGACGACGTAATTTTGCTAAGCGAATCTGAGCATCATTCAAATATAGTTCCCTGGCAAATTGTCTCTGAAAAAACAGGCGCGTCTTTAGAATATATACCCGTAATCAAAGAAAGCGGGGCCTTAGATTTGGCCGCCTTTGAAAATATGAAAAATCGTCTCGAGGGCAGGCCGGTAAAAATTATTTCTCTGGCGCATGTCTCTAACGTAACCGGCATTGTTTATGATTTGACCGCCTTTTCTCAGTTTGCCAAAGAAAAAGGCGCCATATTTATCACAGACGGGGCACAAAGCGTCTGTCATCAGAAATTAAATTTTACCGAACTTGGCTGCGATTTTTTTGCGTTCTCGGCCCATAAAATGGCGGGCCCTAAAGGCATAGGCGTCTTATTAGGCAAAAAAGAGATATTAAAACAAATGCCCCCTTTTTGCGGCGGCGGAGATATGATCTTAGAAGTCGAAAAAGCGGGCTCTACATATAATGAGCCCCCTTATAAATTTGAGGCAGGTACGCCAAATGTTGGCGGCGTCTTCGGCTTATCTTCTGCTATCGATTATTTAAACAAAATCGGCATGAACAATATTGCCGCATGGGAAAACAAGCTTACCCTATACGCTATGAAAAAACTTAGCGCCATAAATGTTCAATTTTTCGGCCCGTCGGCCGCCGATATCGCGTCTGAAAAATTCAAAAAAGTAGGCGTAGTCTCTTTTGGCCTGGAGGGAATACATCCGCATGATGTCGGCACAATGGCCGACGAATATGACGTCTGCATCAGGGTCGGGCACCACTGCTGCCAGTTATTAATGAAAGCATGGAAGGTTTCTGCAACCTGCCGCGCCAGTTTTTATTTGTATAACGACTTTGAAGACATTGACAGACTTACAGACGCTCTTGAAAAAACCCGTCAATTTTTTCGCAGATAATTAAATCATTAAAAAGCTTGCCAAAAGAAATTAAATATTATTAATTACTATTTAATGACGTATAGTAATCTTTATTATACTAAAAAGGAGAAATTCTATGACAGAAAAAGAAAATAATAATGAAAAAATAATAGATAGAAAAAAGTTCTTATTAGCAGCGGGCATGATTGGCGCCGGGCTGCCTATTGCAGAACTACAGGCGCAGGGACGCGGGCGCGGCAGAGACAGGGAAAACCGTCATGATCATAGCGCTCACAAACCAAGCAAAAATGTAAGCGTATTGGCAGACGCCGCTTCTGAATGCGTGGCCTATGCCGAAATGTGCGTAGCTCACTGCGTCGAACTTGTAAAAAACGGAGATACGTCAATTGCCGAGTGCATCGCGACCGCCAACGAAGTTATCGCGGCCTGCAAGGCGCTTTCTTCACTGGCAAATTATAATTCTATGCATATAAAAGATTTCGCGAAAGCATGTAAAGGTCTTTGCGGACACTGTGAATATGAGTGTAAAAAACACGCTTCAAGACATGAGGCCTGCAGAGAGTGCGCCGAATCTTGCGCAAGATGCGTAGAGGCGATTAAACGAATTTTGTAAAAATCTTTTTAAGATTCTGTTTACGGTTCTTCGGGTAAATTAGAAAGAATATGTTGACTTTCTGGTTTACCCGTGTTTTTATCTTCATCTTCTTTACCGATATTTTTTTCTTTTTTCTGTTGTGTCTCGGTGGGCGTCTCGTCTGCCATCCAGCATTGAATGGCAAAAACAAAGCCGTCAAATATTTTTTCAATCATGATAGAATGTTTCGCAAGACGATAATATCCGTAGGCCATTAGCGGCTGGTGTTTATCGTAATAAAAATAATCTCCCACGCGAATTAAACCGTCTTTATAGTTTACCGTCTTGAATATCTTTGCCGCCGATAAAACCTGGCCCTTATTAAAGGCTTCGTTACCCTGCCGAATAAGTTGTGTTTTTTGTTTTGCGTCCATAATCTATTCTTATGTGATTTGCCCGAGAGAAATAATAGTCTTATTATAAACTTATAATTTAAAAATCGGTTGTTTTTTAATATAATAAAGCGTTTTAACGGCGTCATTTTTTAAAAAAGTTTCTTTTTAGCGGAATGATTTTGATTTTTTGAGGTATTTCTATATTAAGCAGCAAATAAAAAACGTGTTAAGGAACTGTCTTGAAAATTATAAATCTTCGATTAAGAAAATTACGGTGTGCATCGTATTTTTTCTTTATTTTCTTTATTTGCCTTTCTAATACAACGGCTTACGATCGGTTAATCAATTCGTCGGGAATACAAAACGACGAAAATAGAAAAATATATTTTACTTCTGATTTTGAATATTTGCGTTTTGGCGAATTACTTTTATTTAAAGCCAATATTTTTTTAAAGCCGCAAAATAAATCGGCTCTTGAAAACGAAGCGGCTTTATATGGCGGATATAAAATTTCAAATTTATTTTATATTTATACTGGGCTTAACGCGGCTTGTCTTTTTTGCGATAACATAAAATTCTCGCCCGTTCTTGGCGCTTATGCCGCGAAAAAAAACCTGAAATTATACGCTCAATATAAATTTTCTAACGCCTTTATTATTAAAACATCAATGATCGCAAAAAGCTTTTTGCCCGTCGAATTTTCTATTGAAGCGGGCAAAGAAAAAAGCAAGCCTTTTTATTATGCGGTTACAACGGGCCTGCATGTGGCAAAAGGCGCCGCCTTGTTTGCGGGCTATAATTTTCAAAGCGAATCTATATTGTCAGGCGGATGGATTTTTTTAAAAAACAGAGCTTCAATAAAAATTGAAATAGATTACGGCCATTTTGAAAAGAATTTAAGATCCGCAAAAATTATTTTTCAGTCTTCATGGAACAAACCCTCTCTTAAGGTCGAAGAAAAACCGACAAAGATACCTCAAAAAAAAGAAGACGCAAAAATTTCTGTCTATAAGAAAGAATATCAAAACCAAAAATATAAAACTAAGAAGAAAAAACTAAAAACTTATAAACTGAAACTACCCCCATTTAAAGTATTAATAAAATGGGGAATCTCTCCTGCTGAGGCTATTTCAATAATTCAGAAAAATGATATCTGCGGCGTAAGCTACGGGGCAAGAAAGATATTAAATTCAAAAAAATATATGTGCTATGAAAATAAAAGATGAGAAAATATTTATACTTAGCCGCGTATACTTTTGCGCTATATTCTTTTCTTTTTGATACAGTCTTTGCAAAAGAGATTTATATAAAGAGCCAAATAGGAACGGTGAAAACTGAATTAGACGAAAAGCCTCTTCTTTTTTCATGGTGTTTTTTGAAAAATGAATCATGGGAATCGGGAATTTATCGTCTCGGCAAAAATAATTCGGCGTACGGCGAAGGGTCTTTCTTCTTCGATAATTTTTCTATAACAGCGGGAAGTCTGTCAAAATCTATTGACGAAGGGTTCATCATATCAAACGGAGGGTATTCTGCCGCTTTTCTGTCATTGCCATATAAGCGTCCGGCGGGAGTTCAGGTAAGCATATGGCATGAATATTTTTTCTTAGACGCCGCTAATTACGTTAAAACATTGTCAGAAGATACTGACGAAAAAACAATTTATAAAAACTTCATTCGTCTAGGCATCGGGCGAAAACAAGATAAAGATAAAATTACACAGTCTTTTAATTATCGAATATCGCTTTTATCGATAGACATTTCAAAGAAGACAAGCGTAAAAGATACCGGAATTTCGGGAGAGCTTCGCATGCAAAATAAAATAGGGAACGATTTTTTTTCTTTGAATTTTCAATTATTTTGGCATTTTTTTTACGGCCGATACATTCAATTAAAGGGCGATTATAAAAACGTATATTTTCAAATAATGGCCTTTCAGCAGAAAAAAGATAATATCTTTGCATCAGAATTATACGATCATTATAAAAAAGCTGTTTCAGGCAAAATAAGACACGGCTATGGCTCAAGCGCCATTTTGGTTTCCCGAAAAGAAATAAGACAAAAACACATCGCATATTACAGGCAATTAGGGGCCTATTTCTATTCAAAAAAGGGGCAAAAACTGTTGGGGCTTTTTATAAAACCCGAAGAAAAAAAATTATCGCCGGCCTTTAATATTTATAAAGAACTTAGCGGCAAAGGGTACATGATTTCGGCGTCGCTTGGCCTCGGCAAGTTTTTTCGAACGGGCCTTGTTTATGCCGATAAGTTTCAAAAAAGAACGTTTGTTTTAGATCCTGTTTTTTTGCCTTCTTTTGTCGGCTCAGAAGGTCTTCGCGAAGATTCGGGTTATCTTTTTCAAAACACGGCTATAGGAATAGAAGGCTATCTCAATCATCAAAATCTTTCTTTTTTCTTTGCCGCTTTAAAATCTAGAAATTATTTTTCTAACAAAGACGAGAATCATATCTTGTTTAAGATAGCCTCTTCTTTTGAAATTTAATTTACTGATCCCTTATTTTCATGTCAATAGTTTCAATTTTTTCGGGAGCGTTATATCCTGCGGTTTCAAGCGATAAAAAACGAGTTCTCTTGAAATTCTTGCCCAGAAGATACCAGTTCATATAATAAACGTCTTCAAAGGCTTTTCCGTTAGAGGTTCGCCATTTGTTATTCTTAAATTCAATGTGGTCAAAAACTATATCGACATCGGGCTGCGCGTTTTTTTTGCTGTACACCTTTAAAGAATAAACGCCCCATCTTTCATGCTTTTCTGCCGAATCTTTGATCTGGGCATAAACGGGAAAATCTTGACTCATCACAATTTCTTTTTTCAAGTCGACTTCGGCAAGATTTTCGGGAAGCAGCACGGCGAATTTTTCTATTTTTGGAGCCGTTTTATTTTTATATATTCCCGCGGGCATTAAAGCTAAAGGATTATATATTTTCCTTTTCTTCTGATCATAAATAAAATAATGAAGGTGCGCGCCTCCCGAATGACCGGTGTCGCCCGAAAAACCTATTATATCTTCTTTTTTTAATATTGTTGCGCCATTTATTTCGTTCTCAATTTTTTCGGATATTTTTTTCAAATGCATATAACCGCTCCAGAAAGAGCCGTGATCTAAAACGACGGTTATCCCCCCCCCGAAAGGAATTTCGCCTTTTTTACGCACGGGATTTTTCTTCCATAAAAGACGTCCTTTTTCAACCGGCAAAACGGGAAGATTTTCTCCTACAATATCGATGCCCGCGTGAAAATGATCGAGCCTTGATTCTGCGAAAGTAGAGCTTATTTTTTTTATTTTATCTTTCGGCACGGGCCATTGTAAAGAAATATTTTGTAAAGATTTTACCTCTTTTTCGCCGTAGACGGCAAAAACATAAAAACTAAAAATTACCGTAAAGAAGAACAAAAATAACTTTCGCTTTTTTTTCATAAGAACATATCTGATTTTTTATAGCCGTTGTCAACGTCAATAACTGATATTTGCCCGTAATCATAATATTTTTATTGCTTGTCAATTTATTAGAAAATTTTATTATATATCTTAGAATGGGATCAAAGTACGAATTTGACGAAACGAGAGACGCCATTGGCGCCGACGGCCTCACGCCTGACGAAAGAAAGGCCATGTTTGAGAAATTTCAGTCAAGCGGCGGCAAAGTAGTAGACGAAAAACTTTTAAAAAACAAAGCGGGATTAAAATCAGGCTCGTCGGGTAAAATAAGCCGCGCCGAGTACTACGAAAAAAAACGCGAAGAGGCGGCTAAAAAGGCCCAAATTCGCGAGGGGTGGGAAAAGCAAAAAAAGAAACTGGGTGGCCCTTCTGCCCGTTTTTTCATAAAGCTTCGCTGCTGGATGGGGGGGCTTGCCCCTTTCGGCAAAGCAGAAGTAAACGCCGACTTCATGGCTTCGCTTGCCGTCGATGTCAAGCAGGCTCTGGTTGAATTTAACCTTTTGGGCAATGATTTATTCTTTAGAAAACCCGCAATAGGCAATAAAATTGTAAAGGCTTTAGACGCGAAAAATACTTTATTTATGGAAGTTCTAGAAAGAGCCCATTCTCTTTATAACGCCGATGAATATAACAAACTTATCGATTTCTACTCTAAAAACCCTAAGGCAAACACACCTTTAGAACTCATTGAAGAGCCCTTAAAAAAATTGTTTTTACGATTGTATTATATCTCTCCATACCAGGAAACCTTAAGAAGAGCGTTCAATCTAGCATACGATATTTTCAGAAAAGAATTTAAAGAGAATTCAGACGTTGATACATTGGGCCCTAAACAAAAGAAAATTCAAAAAGATCTTAGGCTAGTATTTCAACAGACTTTCGGTAAGCTTCTCTTGCTGATTAGCCGTATTGACGGTATGGACTACGCAGCCGGTTCGCCTTTTCTTGAAAAAGCAATTGAGGTTAAAAACGAAGATAAAATAGGAAAAAGAAAATCAGGCGATCTGGGTTCTTTATCTTCAGCCTCAGGAGAAATTGAAGACAGCGAAGAAAACCCCGAAGGCGAATCGACCGAGAATAAAACCGAAGAAGGTCAAGAAGAAAAAGAAGAAGTCGAAGAAGAAGAAAATCCAGTACTGCAAACAAAAGAATATCAGTACGGCATGAATTTAATGAAAATGTATTCGCTTGCCCAACTGGCGCAAAAACATGACCCCAGAAAAAGATACAATGCGGCCCCTCTTAAAGATAAGGTACTATTGTCATTTTTATATTTTCTTGAATTTGATACCGAATATTCTTTTGTGCTAACGACAAATAAAATTCAGATGAACGTCGACTATAGCGGGACGGCAAAAAATGACTACAAAAGAATTTTAGCCGACGTTTACAATGAATCTCGCGATATTATAAAAGAATTTGAAAAATATGTCGAAGCGAAAAAAGAATTTAAAAACGTTATGGAGAGAAAAACTCATACAAATTATATCGAACAGTCAAAACTTGAAACTAAGATCAAATCAAATGCTGAAATGCAGGGCAGGCTTACAAGGGGCCTGATTCGAACCTATATGAGCGATACCTCAAAGAATCTTGCGATTTTAATTTCAGATATGAAAGAAAAAAAACAGATTGTTCTGAATATGGACGAAGCTCTGAAGTTCTCGTCAGATATTGAAGGCAATAAACGCCTAAACGGAAAATCAGTCAGCGAATGCATCATGACTGCCTATTGTTTCGCTACGGCCTTAAAAGAAAGACTGACAACCGGCGATTTTTTTGGCGGCATTATTGAAATACCCGACGAAGAAATGGCGCAAATCTTTGGAGAAAATTATAAAATCGCGCTGGAGCAATATAATTCATAATTTTAAATCTATAAAATCATGAAGAAATCTTTTCTGGCTATAATTCCCGCTCGTATGAAAAGCACTCGTTTTTACGGCAAGCCCTTAGCCGAGATCAACGGTAAACCCATGATACAGTGGGTATATGAAGCCGCCGCTTCGTGTAAAAAATTAGATAAGATATTGATTGCCACAGATTCTGACGAAATTTATTCTAATGCAAAAAAATTTACAAATGATATTTTAATGACTTCAGATAAACATAAATCGGGGTTAGACAGAGTTATCGAGGCCGCCGAAAAAGAGAATTTCACCCACTATGTGAATATTCAGGGCGATGAACCCATGATTTCAGACAAAACCATTGAAGGAACAATAAATTTATTTGATAAATACGACGATTGCCAAATTTCAACAGCGGCCATACCTTTTGAAACAGAAGAAGAATTTGAAAATAAAAATAACGTAAAAGTTGTTTTGACTGAAAATGACAGGGCCCTGTATTTTTCGCGCGAAGCCATACCTTCTTTAATTCGCTTAGAAAATAAACAAGACGCCTTTACAAATAAATACCTTCTAAAACATCAGGGTTTATATGCCTATACAAAAGACGCTCTTTTTTCAATAAAAAATCTTAAACCGTGTTTCATTGAAGACGCTGAAGGTTTAGAGCAGCTAAGGTTCTTATATTACGGATATTCTATTTATGTGCATCATTCTGAGCATGAAAGCATAGGCGTAGATACTCCCGAAGACTTAAAGAAGGTCAGCGAATATCTTCGTAGTTAGAATAAAGCCTTCTTTATAATTAACCGTCGACAAGAGCTTTTTTTACTTTTAAAATATGATCAAAAGCCCCCCAGAAAGTAAATCCTTTGAGATTATAATCTTCATAGGCGCGAACCTGATCTAAAAAATATTTTTTTCCGTAGCCCCATATGCTGTTTTTCATGGGAAAAGCCTGAAGATACGGCCTTAGCAAAAATCTGTCAGACGCGATATGCATAGAGCGAAGCGCGCTATGGCTTAAAAGCCGGTAGGCTCTTTCTTCTATAGGGCCGCCTGTAAGGTAAGAATCGCCAAAATGAGAACTATATAACATGGGGCACACTACATCGGCTAAATCGCCATAGACCTCCATATCTTGACCAATAATGCCGGGAGCTCTATATAAAGCGTTATATCCGTAAATATCAACGCTAATAGGCAGATGAGTCGAGCTTCTTATCTGATAAATAAAATTTTCTAAAGCTTCTGAAGCGTACATATCGCTGGTTTGTTTATGCGAAAAATAGGCCAAATATACCGGGCCGTCGCTGGGTAACCGAATATAGTCTAATTGAATTTCGTCAACGCCATATCTGGTAAGCTCTTTGATAAAAGGAACATAATATTTTTCGGCCAATTCTTTGTTATACGGATCTACCCATCTTTCTTTTTCATTGCCTATCCATGGTTTTTTTGTGCGTTTATTAAGAATGGCAAATCCTTTTTGTTTAAATAAAACGGCGTCTTTAAAAACGACTATTCTTGCGACGACATATTTACCGTGTTTATGAGCGAATTCAACTGCCTCTTGTAAATTTACAAGCGGCCTTACGGCCCCAATTTCTTTTAAAAAAGGCTCCTTTGAATCATAACGAATATAACCGTTATCGTCTTTTACGTCTAAAACAAAACCGTCAAAAGCGCTTTGCTTAAGAAGAGAAAAAACCTCTTTTTTATTTTTCTTAAGATTTATGGCCGACGAGTAAAATAATTTTTTATTAGAGGCTTTATTTATTCTTTTACGCCTTTCTGGCGCCAATGCAGTTGACTTTTTATAAAAAAATGCGGTAAGATTGCCGTCTTTTTTATGCCCTATATGGGCGGCTAAAACATTGTCGTTTTTTTCAAATAAAATATTCTTCCATAAATATATTTTCTGCGGCAATGTGTTTTTACTTTTTTCGATGAAACTTTGAATATCCCGATATTTAATAACATGTAGAGCGTCTCCTGTAGATATCCATAGACTTTGCAGTTTTTCTGATCCTGAAATGCTGTATATATCCGCCGATTTTTCTATCTCGTCTATAACATTTAATGATATGAATTTTTCTTTTTCATGGGGACGAATAAATACGTCGCCTTGAATAGAGGTACCCGCAAATAAATTTCCTTTTTTATCTTTAAAAACGGCTCGAATTTCTTCATATAAACGAAAATCTTTTTCATGCGGTATAAAGGGAAGGCCCTCGCTTATATTTTCAAATTCAAGCTTTTTTTTATTTTCAATTTGTTTTTTATAATCATGCGCCGCAAAAAGGCCGCTTGCCGCCGTGCCGACATATAGACTTTTTTTGTCGGAATATACGGCTGTTATGTAACGCGATTTTCTAAGATTATGAGAAAATTTTATCCACCTGTTATTTTGACGATATAATATTTCATGCTTGTGAGAAATAAAATTTAAATTGGCGTCTATAGAGGTTACGCTTCGGCACGCTTTTAAATCATAATCAACCGCTCTTTTGCGGGCGGCTTTTTCTAATTTCCAGAAATTGCCGTCATCTGACGACCTGTAAAGACACCGATATTTAAAGGCGACCAAATATTCGTTTTCTGTTTTGTCATTATTAATGATAATCTGCGGCTGCCACGCGTTATCATCTGTATTTTCAAGGGCCATTTGCTCAAATAAACCGAGACTTTCCCATTTTAAATTATTGTTTAATTTATGCCTTTTACCCGAATCTGAAATTATAAAAGCGTGTAGATTTTTTTGAAATTTTACGTCTTTGCTTTCGCCAAGAAGCTTGTCTTTATTTTGAAAATGCAGTAAAAGCGCGATCAATATAAAAGCTTTAAAAAAGAAAAAATATTTCAACTTAAGATAATGCCGCACTTTATTAAAAAAAAAGATTTATCGATTAATCGCCGATAATGGGCTTTTTATACGAATGAAGGCTGTGTACGCCTCCCTGCATTTGAGCGGCGGGAGATCGTTTCTCAAATTTTAAATGCCTGTCATGTAAAGCTCTGTGCAGCGAAGATATATCTTTATAGCCGATGTCTTGAAATGAATGTTTAATGCCTTGAACAAGATAAGGCACAAAATCAAAAATAGAGCCTTTGTCTAAAACAGAGCCTGAAACCCCCTGGGCGACTCGAATTTTCTCGTCTTCGGCAAAATATCGTTTTCCGCTGCCGCTTTTCATCGCTTCAATAGAGGCCATACCGCGGTATCTCTTTAGACGCACGCCGTTTTCATAAAAATATTCGCCGGGAGCCTCTTGCGTTCCCGCGAGAAGCGAACCCATCATAACCGCATGACCGCCTACGGCTAGAGCCTTTACAATGTCTCCTATATTTGTAATACCTCCGTCGGCAATAACGGGTATGCCGAATTTTTTCGCATATAGCGAGGCCTTATAAACAGCCGTAGCCTGCGCCCTGCCGCTTGCCATTGTTTCTTGCGTTATACAGATAGATCCGGGCCCCATACCTATTCGAAGCGAATCTGCCCCTACTTGTATGAGACCTTCGGCCTGGTTCATGGTTACCACGTTGCCGGCCATAATTTCAAGGTCTGGGTATTTTTTCTTAATATCTTTAATCATTTCTATTTGAAAAGAAGAATATCCCTGCGCAGAATCAATAACCAGCAAATCAACTTTGCTTTGTACCAAGGCTTCAACCCTTTCGATATCGCTTTTATGCGTCGATACAGCAGCCGCTACAAGAAGCCCTTTACTTTTATCTTTGCTGGCAAGAGGATAATCTTGATTTTTTTTCAAATCGGTACGACACATTAAAGAAATCAAATGCCCCTCTCGGTTAATAATGGGCAGTTTGCCTTTCTTTGAACGCTTTAAGATTTCATTGGCGTCGGCAAGAGAAATACCTTCGGGCGCCGTAATCAATTCGGTTGTCATTATTTCGTAAACTTGTTTATCGGTATCTTTTTCAAAGTCTATGTCTCTGTTTGTAACGATTCCCACTAAGATGCCGTTTTTTGAGCCGTCTTTTGTAATAGGAATTCCCGAAAAACCATATTGGTCTTTAATTTCTAATACATCGGCTATCGTATGATGAGGGCTTAACACAATAGGGTCGGCGATAAAGCCGTTTTCAAATCTCTTGACTTTTTCAACTTCAAGAGCCTGTTTTTCTATGGGCATATTATAATGAATGACTCCCATTCCACCTAATAGGGCCAGGGCTATGGCCATTTGATTTTCGGTAACCGTATCCATAGGGCTCGATAAAATAGGAATTTTTATATGAAGATTTCTACTGACTTTTGTTTCTAACGAAACATCTTCGGGTAAAAAGTCAATATACCCCGGTAAAATTAAATAATCTTTATATGTTAATCCCTCGCCGTTTATAAGTAACTCATTAGCGGTGAGACCGTCTTGATGTCTATCCATGGGGCAGGGTTAGAAGAAAATTCCTTCCGTCAATATTTTAAAAACTTACGCATCTCTTTTATTAACGCGTCTTTAGAAACCGGTTTTGCCAGATAAGAAACGCGGCTTTCTGAGAGTTCTTCTATTGTTTCATCTGAAACGCTGGCTGTAACCGCAATAATAGGAATATGTTTTACATTATTATCGCCTTGAATTTTTTTTATTGCCTGCTGACCGCTCATCACCGGCATTTTCATATCCATTAAAATAATATCGGGCCTTATTTTATTGGCCAGCTCATACGCTTCTTTGCCGTTTTTCGCCTCTATGATTTTAATAGAGGGACTCTCTAGATATTTTCTTATTAACAGCCGGTTTATATCTACGTCGTCTACTACAAGAATCACAGTATCTTTAATATTATCTAAATTATCTTTGGTTTTTGATAAATAACCTTCGCGGCTCTGCGCTTTTTCAATGACTGCTCTTTCAAGATTTCGTAATATTACTGTAAATACGGTACCCTTATCTTTTTTACTCTGCAATTGAATTTCTCCGCCCATTATGTTTACGAGTCTTTTTGTAATTGTAAGCCCTAATCCTGTACCGCCGTATTTAACGTCTTGATTTTTTTGCTGAGAAAATGCGTTAAAAATATTTTCTTGTTCATCTGCAGGTATACCGATACCCGTATCTTCAATGCTAATTTCAAGTTCATATCGTTCTTTGTTCTCTACTGACGGCGCCACCGAACAGTTAATTTTAATATGGCCTTTTTCTGTAAATTTTACAGCATTTCCGATAAGGTTGAATAATACTTGTCTAAAGCGGGTTTCGTCTAATAAAAAAGAATCGGGCACATTCGAATTAATTCCAAGAAACCATTTTAATTTCTTTTTCATGATCTCATGACTGAAAATTGCCTCTATTTCTTTAAATATACTTTTAATGTCTACGGATGAATTTACAATGGCAAGCTTTCCCGCTTCTATTTTTGAAATATCAAGAATATCATTTATTAAATTTAAAAGCATTTTTCCGCTTGAATTAATTATTGATAACTGACTTCTTTTTTCTTTGTCTTCTTCTAAGCCATGCAAAATATGCGCAAAACCCAAAATTGTATTTAATGGCGTTCGTATTTCATGACTCATATTGGCCAAGAAAATACTTTTCATTTTATTCGCGCCTTCGGCCGTTATTTTAGCCTCTTTAAGCTCTTTTTCAAATTGTTTTCTTTCTGTAATATCGTGAAACGCCACTTGTATGGCCGGTTTACCGTCAAAGATTACGGGAGCGGCCGCCGTTTCGACGTCTATAACCTTACCGTCAAGTCTTATAAACTTTTCTTCGGCAAGAGGCTGAGGCAGTTTCTCTCTCATCATCAACACAATTCTTTTTTTAACGGTTTCAAGAGAATCTGGATGAACGACAGAAATAACTTCGCCGCCGATAAGATCATTAATATTTTTTGCCTTTAAGATTTTTACGGCCATTTCGTTTGAATATAAAACATTTTTACCGTCATGTATGACAATGGCATAAGGAGAACTATGCACCAGAATACGAAATCTTTCTTCGCTTTTTCTTATTGATTCTTCATTTTTCTTTTGCTCAGATATATCAACGACGACGCCGCGAACGCCTGTTATTTCTGCGTTTTTTTTAATTGCAGAAGCGTAAACTACCGCCGGAAAAGTACTTCCGTCTTTTTTAAGTATTGTAAATTCTTTTGGCTCAAATTTTTCGCCGTTTAATATTTTATCAATATAACGAATTATATCATTTTTTTGCTCTTCAACAAACATATTCAAACAATCGCGCTCTTTAAAAGTATCTCGAGGAGAATAGCCGGTTGACTTTAGCGCATGCTTATTTACGAAAGTAAAAATTCTGTTTTTATTAATCTCAAAAACCGACTGTGGCAATAGATTGGCAAGCTCAGAGAAATGTTTTCTGCTCTCTCTTACTTGCCTTGTTCTCGATTGAACTTCTTTTTCAAGATTATTTTTTATATCTACAAGCTCTATCTCGGCGGCTTTTTTTCTATCTTCAGTCTCGATGCCTTCTAAAATTTCGCTTATATTTTCGGCTAGCTTATCTAGATAATATATTTCTTCGTCTAAGAAATTTTCATTTTCTGAGTAAATATTTATTACCCCGATAAATTCTTTATTAACCACCAAGGGAAATGCAATCGATAATATATTTTCGTTTTCTTTATCAAGAAAACAAATATTGTCTAAAAGAACATCTCTTTTTGTCTTTTGTAACTTTACCGCCGGGCATTCTTTTTTTGAAACATTGCAAACCGATTTTACTTTTATTATATTTTCTTTGTTGTTCGCAAACCCCCCGCATACAAAAGGAGATAAATTTTGTTCTTCGTTTTTAAGGCATATCCATGTTTTACTGTAAAGATTTGAAGCCGAAATGACCCCTGTAACGCGGCATAAAAACTTTTCTTTTTCAAGTTTTTCTCTCTTAAGATGATTAATGTCTAAAAGTATTTTCAAAAATTCCGTAAGATATTGTTCTCTTTTTGAATTATGATTGTCGCTTGAGAGTTTTGACTTTATTTTATATTGTTTCATCAAATTAATGATTTTTAATTATTTAGTATACTAAATAATTCTATAAACATCCTGTAAATATGTAAATTATTTGAATGCATTTTGTATTTATAGTTTCACATTTGCGGCAATTTTTCCGTTCAGTGCTCCACATTATTTCAGGAGGCGTTTTATTTTTTATATCATCATCAGGTTATATATCTTGACAATACGGTTTACTTGTATATAATTGATTATGAAAGAAATAAATAAAAATAAATTTCACGTTCACTTAATAAAACCATCAGCCTATGACGAAGACGGTTATGTTGTACGATTTAAAAAAGGAGTTCTGCCGTCAAATACCTTAGCATGTCTTTACGGTTTGACAAAAGAAGCAATAGAGCAAAAAGCTCTTGGTAAAAATATTGAAATTATTCCGCATATCTATGATGAAGTCGTTGATCATATAGACCCTGAAAAATTTGCTAAAGACGCCATAAAATCTAAAGAAAAGCATGTTTTTTGCTTATGCGGGGTTCAAAGTCATCAATTTCCCAGAGCTTCTGAAATCGCCAGAATTTTAAGAAAATTCGACCAGCTTGTTATGATAGGAGGGTTTCACGTAAGCGGTATTTACGCTCTGCAAAAAAAACCTTCTGAAGAGCTTCAAAAGATGCTTGATATAGGCGTATCATTAACCGCAGGAGAGGTAGAAGAACAATGGGGTTCGCTTTTAAAAGACGCCTATAATCAAAAACTAAAGCCTTTGTATAACTTTCTAAACAAAAGACCAATATTAGAAACGCCGCACCTTCCAAGAGTAAATAGAGAATATTTAGATAAATTCTCTGTCGATTCTTTCTCGACATTAGATTGCGGCAGAGGATGTCCCTTTAAATGCTCTTTTTGTACTGTAATAAACGTACACGGCAACGAGATGAGACACCGCCCTATATACAACTTAAAAAAACATATTCAGTATAATAACGAAAAACTTGGGGTTAACTTTTATTTTTTTACTGACGACAATTTCGCGAGAAACAAAAGGTGGCCAGAAATTTTTGACGCATTATATGACCTCAGAAAAAAAGGGGCTCAAATCAGCTTTATGATGCAAGTTGACACAATGGCTTATAAAATTCCTCATTTTATTGAAAAAGCGACAAGAGCGGGTTGTACGCAGGTTTTTATAGGCATGGAGTCTATTAATCCTGAAAATCTTAAAGAAAAAGGCAAAAGCCAAAACAAGACAGATACCTTTAAAGAAATGGTAGAAGTATGGCGCAGCAATGGCGTGATGACTCATACGGCTTATATTTTAGGTTTTACGAATGATACTGTTAAATCGATAAAGAAAGATATTAAATTTTTAGCATACGACCTTCATGTAGACATGGCCTCTTTTTTTATCATGACCCCGTTGCCCGGCTCAAAAGACCATGAAAAAATGTTAAAAGACGATATTCTCATGCATCATGATTTAAATTGGTTTGATACTTTTCACCCTGTCGTAAAACATCCGAACATGAGCGAAAAAGAATGGCTAAATGTTTATAATTACGCATGGAAAAAGCTTTACTCTCTAAGAAGAATGCATTCTGTTCTGAAAAATCTAAAAGGCGAACCGTTACGAAATATGTATTGGTCGTATTTATGGTATAAATATTCTATTGTCGTATGTAAAAATCATCCGATGGTAAGCGGTTTTCACAGATTAAAAGACAGAAAAAACCGACGGCCCGAATTTAAGATTGAAAACGTGTTTAGATTCTTTATTCGCCGCACAAAAGACTGGATAATTGAAATACTATCTTTTACCAGAATCTTTTTTGAATTCTTATATCTTTACTTAAGAAACGTATTTAGGTTTCACCGAGAAACAGAAAGTCATATTAACCGACTAAGTAAAAAAGCAAAAAAAGCGATGACATCAATCAAAGAAACGGCTAAAGAGACTGCCGGTTCGGTAAGAGATACGGCTGAAGCGATGACGATGACAAAAGAAAAAAACAATAAATCTACATGAGCCAGGCTTAAAATAATAAAATTAGAATGTTTGCGACATTTCAAAATTGATCATAGTAAAAAAATTATCAACTGAAACGTCAAGAGGGAAGCCAAGATCAATTCGAAATAAACTGTTTGTAAATTCAAATAGACCTCCGCGAATGCCAAAACCAATTGACTTTAACGGAGAGATTTCCCTAAATTTACTGAATTTTTCATCTTTAATCTGACCCATGTCAAAAAAAACTGCCGCGCTTAAGGCCAGATACGGCAGTTTTATTACGGGGCTTCTGTATTCAAAATTAATTAAATAGGCGCTTTCGCCGTCGATAAATCGATACGGATACCCTCTTAAAAAATTATTTTGAAAAGAAATAAATTTCTCATATCTATCATCGTAAAGAAATGAAAGCTTTCCGCCGCCGCCGCCAATAGAAAAACGACTGTCATTTTCAAGATTATTGCCCTGACCGTAAAAAAAACGCGCTGCTATGGCGCCATAAGAGCGAAAATAAAAGAAATTATTTGCAAAGGCGAGTATATCATTTTCCCATAATTGACTATCTATAAAGTTTCTTTTGGCGCCTCGATATAAAAACGATTCATTCCGAATATTTTTTTTATCATAAAAATAATAAAGAAAAATACTGGGTATATAAAACTTATCGCGTGAACCAAGGTAAGAACCGGCGCTTGATAAGACAAAAGAAATTCCAGCCCCCCGAAAATAATCTTCAGTTACCAGAAATTTTCGAAAATCTTTTCTGGTAAGGTATCGGCGCGAAGATAAAGTTAATTTACATGATAAAACATTGGCGTCAATATTTTTGGGCAGATATTCGTCTTTAACAAACTCAGAAATATCGCTTCTTGACGAAGCCGATGCATTATATTGATCTTCATAATTTATAAAATTTGTTTTTTGAATATAAGAAGCAAAAGACATATAAAACTCAAACCTGTCTAGCCTGCCAAATGCTGTTCCTGCGCCGGTCTTCAAGCTTTGAAAATATTTATTTACAATAAAAGGAATCTCGTTACTTGAATCAATATCGTTTATTTGCTCTATTCCCGAATTTGAAAAACGATAACGAGAGCCTTTTGAAACGGTATATCCCAAGAAAAAAGAATATTTATCGTCAAGACGCAATAGAGGTTTTTGAAAAAAAACAGAGGCCATGTTATAATTATTCTTTCCTTTTACGAAAGAAGACGCGCCTTCTATGCCGGCCTGAAATTTGCCGTCTAAGATTCTGGCGCGGCTGAAAGAAAATTTTGCGGTATCGATAAAGTTTTCTTTCAAATAGATTAAAGAAGCGGCGTAAAGACCGCCAAAAAGATTTATATCACTTAAACCGGTAAAAAATGATCGATAACCGCCCGAGGCTGAACCTCCTAATTCTGGCGCAATAGAAAGATTATCTTGAGTATAAACATATGCATCATAAGTTTTGTCTTCATTTTTTTCGAGATAAATATAGGCGTCTTTAAAAATTAATCCGCCCGCCGGATGAGAGAGATTTCTCAAAATTCGCTCTGATTCAAGAATAAGGTTTTTGTCGGCAGGCTCGTTTTGTTTTATTAGCAATTCGTTTTGAATGATATTTTTTTCGGTTGTCCAATGAAAATATTTAACAGACTTTGAAATAGCGTCGTTTTTTTCATTAATGGGCCGGTTAAAAATATAAATATTGCGTATGTATATTTTTTCTCTTGAATCAAATTTTTTCAGTATTGTCTGAGATTTTTCGTCTTTGTACATTTGAGCCGCTAAATCAAAAGAAGGTTCGACATGCTTGACCGGCGGCTCGATTTCTTCAAAATTTGTACATCTATTGAAGTGTAAATATGCAAAGAAAAGAAGAACTATCCGTAATAATGAAAAACTCTTAACGCTCATACTTCTCATGTTAATTAAAAAAACTATCGACTTTTTGAAAATATCAATTCTCTCGACAATGTAAATTCTTTTTTTAAAAACGCCCCGCGAATATAAGCGAAAACCGCGTTACAAGCGATATAATTTGCCTGAGATATTAAAATCTCTTGGAATAGGTAATTTATTGTTCTTATGTCTTTAGTTTAAATAAAGGCTTTAAATTATGCAAATTATCACACAAATTCTTGCGGCTGTTTTTTTATTTGGTTTATGTATATTTATTCATGAATTGGGCCATTATCTTATAGGCAAATGGGTAGGCATTAGGGCAAAGATTTTTTCTATCGGGTACGGTAAAGGCATCTGGTTCAAAAAAAGAGGAAAAACAATTTATCAGATTACGGCCTTTCCTATAGGGGGTTATGTACAATTTTACGGCGACGACCCCACAAAAGAACATAAAAAACTTAAAAAAGGCGATTTTTTTGCCGCCGGCCCATGGCGAAGAATAGCCGTCGCATTTGCGGGTCCGGCTTTTTCTCTCTTACTTGGAGTTCTGGTAATTTTTACCTTAATTTTAGCCGGATGGCAGCCTCTTTCAAATAAAATAACTCTGGTAGAAGCCGGTGTTGAAACTCCCGCTAAAAAAGCGGGACTTAAAGACGGCGATAAGATAGTCGCCATAAATAATGAAAAAATCAGTTCTTTTGAAGAATTAAATTATCATATAGCATTAACCGAAAAAAATGATTTGAGCTTAAAAATAGACAGATCAGGAAAAATTTTCGACGTTAACGTTCAAGCTGAAACGCCCGATCCGGGAGCTCCGCCCCGCATAGGAATTATGCCTTTCGGTAAAAATTATTTAATGCTGCTTGAAGATAAAAAACTGCCTGAAGAAAACTTATATAAATACGATAAGATTATCAGCGTAAACGATAAGCCAATTATAAAAATTGAAGAACTTAGAGAATTTTTATCGCAAAATATCGATCAAGATGTAAATCTTACGATAATGAGAAAATCGGGAACGCTTTTTCAACCCGAAAAAGAAATCTCTCTTAACATAAAAGCTCCTGTAAAAAAAATGGAATACATTTTATTTTCAAATGTTTTAGATCTGCAGACAGAGAAAAAAACGCCTGACATAGAAATAAGCGATCAGCAGCCCTCTGTCTTTTCTAAAATTTTTATCGACAATAAGAGTTATTCTAATTGGGCCGGTTTTAAAGCGGCCATTAAAGAAAAAGCTCAGGCAAATCCCTCTATTGAAATATCTATGGGAGCCGTTGCTGTAAAGGCAAATACAGAATTTCATGAGCGGGGTATTTTAGGAATAAAACTTACAGAAACGGTTGATCCCGAAAGAGCCGCGCTGCCTTCCGATTTTATAAGCATTTTAAGCCGTACATATAATCAGACAATTCTTACTACCGGGTCGACTATCATGGGCCTATATCGAATTTTTCAGGGTAAGTTATCTTTTAATAAAAGTATTTCAGGTCCTATTAAAATTTTCGAAGTTGCGGCGCTTTCTGTCGTAGAGGGATGGGAAAAGTACTGGTTCTTATTGGCTCAAATTTCAATTATTTTATGTATCATGAATTTATTGCCAATACCCGTTTTAGACGGGGGTCATATTATTTTTTACTTAATTGAGGCCGTCTACAAGCCGATTCCCGCAAAAAAAATAGAGATAATCGTTCGCGTAGGCGTGGCATTCTTAATCACTCTGGGAATTTATGTTATCGGTCTTGATTTATTGAATTTATTAGCCGGTTAAATTTATTTAACAAGAATAATGAATTATTCTAAATATAAAGATATAATAAATTCTCTAAATTGGCCGCTTCTTTCATATTTTTCAATTATTAGTTTTGCCGTAATTTATATGCTGAAGAACTTTTATTACAGCTATCAAATGGGCGACGAGGGAATTGCTTTGGTCGACGCATGGCGCATTGAGCAGGGGCAAGTTCCCGTTAAAGATTATTTCTCATATATACAGCCTTTTTCATTTTTAATTACGGCGCTTTTTTTTAAGATGTTTGGAGTCAATTTTTTTGCAGCTCGGCTGCTGACTCTTTTTTATGGCGTTATCTTAATGATCTTAGTCGATCAAATATTGAAATATTTTAAATCATCTCTTTATATTAGAAGCGCGGCTATCGCCTTTTTAATACCATATGGAATTTTTGCCTGGCCCATGCCCAGCCATCACTGGCTTGTCGGAATCTTACAGTTGACCGCCGTATTATCGATGCTTTATGGAGCCGGTTCAACAAAGGCTATTTTTTATTACTTCTTTTCGGGGTTTCTTATGTCTTTGGCCTGTTTTACACAGCAAGATCAAGGCGGATATCTGGTAATTCTATCTTTATTTTTAGTTTTTCCGTTTATTGATTCTAAAAGAAGAAAAAATAATTTTTTATACTGGGCGGCCGGCGGCGTTTTTTGCCTTTTTCTATTTGCTATTTGGCTTTTACCCTACGTTGATTTGATGGAAATCATAAACCAATGGTTCATATATCCTTTAAAATTTTATAAAAGCGTAAAAGGTAACGAGAATCGTCTTTTTGGAGGATGGGAGCAGATAATTGCCATGTTAGAACATCCCGACATCTGGATAGACTTTAAAATTAATAGTCTACTATTAGAAGGTTTGCTGACAATACTGCCTGTTCTTTTCGCTTTCATTATGTTTTTTGCCTATAAAAATAAATGGGTTAACCGATTTGAATGGGGTATACTTCTTGCAACTGGTCTGACGTTTTGGTTTTCTGCCGCCCATCGTTGGTCAATAACTTATTTGATTTGGGCGGCCCCGCCTTCTTTGATTATTCTAATGATCGCTTTACAAAAAGGATGCAATAATTTTTCAAAAAATATTCAAATAATGTCTAAAATTTTAATATTTTTAATTACTCTTTCGTCTATAGGGTTAACGTTACGCAATTTGCATATAATCAGCGGCAATAAAACTTCTTCTTTTGAGGGCAGAGCCGGTAAGATTTATTCAATACGACATTTAGAAGTTAAGAAAATACAAACAATAATAAATGCAATTGAAAAATTTGTACCTGAAGATAAAACTCTTTATTGCACGGGATATCTTTCTCTGTTTAATTTTATTACTTTACGAATGATTCCTATTGAACATACATATTATGAATTTACGGCGATTTTTAAGAAAGATAATTTTAATAACGATTTAATCAGCTCTCTTGAAAAACTCGATGAATCTTATGTGTTGCTGATACTGCCTCTTGATATCAACAATCAATTTCACCGTTATCTTTTATCAAACTACCAACTTCTATGGGAAAGCCCTTGGAATAACGGTTTTCAATTGTATAAACGAAACTAAATTTTATACAACAAACTTATAATTCATTTTTGTTGATTAATAACAGAACTCTGCATATTGTTTATACAATACGCTTACTCTTTATACTGCCCTCTCTACGGTCTCCTTGGCATGAAATTTGCTATATAAAGTTATAGAACTTTAGTAAAAAGGAAACTATAAAATGAAACGAACA